>Ga0208625_100297_pt1 | contig 13111 bp, 8 predicted proteins | sample LakWasMeta8_HOW4_2_FD_183858 | JGI IMG/M metagenome (GOLD analysis project Ga0208625, IMG submission 183858) | Freshwater sediment methanotrophic microbial communities from Lake Washington under simulated oxygen tension - Sediment Metagenome... | ecosystem: Environmental > Aquatic > Freshwater >... | reverse complement strand
AGCTTGGCTCAGGTGCTTACGGAATGATGGATGCGCGAGAGCCTTTGCGGTTGCAACCAATGCTCTATCCGCCCCCCGCGCTTCGCTCCACGCCGGTTTGATTGTGGCGCAGCCGCTCTTACGCGATCCAGTCATGGTGTGACAGAAATCGTTAAGCCCGACATTGAATAAGTTCGGCATTACCATGGCAGATACAATGCTGCGAATCCATTTAGAAATAATCGCCCCTGGAGTTATTGAATCGGCTTCAAATTCTGATGCAATGGTGGCATTGTCATCACGTTCCCTAAGCTGGATATTCGGAATAACGAACAATGCATCGGCAGGTGACGTCATGGCTCGCAACTCTTCATCGGCAAGTTTTTGGTATGGCGTGGGCTCGTACACCACAGCAATACTTAAAGCCCCCTGTTCTCTGGCAATCTCCGCAGCAATCGAGACGTCACCATACCTTATATCATCAGCCATACCGGCAACAACCAACACAATATGTGCCCCGAGCAAGGCTTCTTCAATCTGGGAACGGGATTTCATAGGTAGTTGATGTTTGCCTTCCGGCTTGATTTCATTGTTGTCGCGCACCTCGCCTGTCGGGATGACTGCATGCTGACTGGAACGCATGAGTGTGGGCACATCCGCTTTCACCGAAATAATTTCAATGCCGGATATATCCTTGCCGATTATTTCCTCCGCCACGTTACAACCAGTAGCACCGATATCAATGACTTTGATCGTGACGTGCTCAGGGTCGGTACGGTAGATACGCGGTTCAATTCCGACATCCATTCCGTTTTTTTCCAATCGCTCTTTTAACTTTAAGGCCAATGAATATCCGATTTTAAAATGCCGCTGCAAACCCGAACAGGAGGTATCTTTGCGGTTAAAAACAAAGGCAACCGCCTGATCGTAAAGGGCATCAATATTGTTTTTGGTTTCTGAATTGGGGGCAATATTCATTTCACATCCTTACGCATTTAACGTTTTTCTGAATGGCCTTAGTCACTGGATTTAGCTGCTATTTATTCGACTTGATAGAAAATCTAAAGCTTGTCGCTTTATTTCAACCATATCGGCACAGTTCAAGATTGGATTCATTAACAAATTCGGTACTGGTGCTGGAATTGGTTCTCCGTTTAGAGCCAACTAGCGTGCGGGGGCAGTTTAGTATTCACCCATTTCAGAAACAGCTCAAACATGTGTTCGATCCAGAGGGATTCCCGGCTGGAGTAGGTTTTGCGGCCTAACGATTTCTGGTTATTTTCAACGCTGTTTGACGGTTCCTGGTCGTCTATTAATATTTCTAATCAATAGCCCAACCATCCATAATCAACTCGTCAGCAGATGTATAGCAATATTCAACATCAGTCCTCTTGTCTTGAATCAACAATTTCCCATCCATCAAATTTTCTAAACAAATTGTTCCGAAGTTGCCATTGATGTTTTTCATATGCAAAAACCCATCGGCTCCAACAAAGCCGTCATGTAATGCGTTGCGGGTTTCTTCCATTAGGTAGTCTGACCAAGTATTAGGCATGCTGTGGTTCCTCTATTCGACTAATGATTTCGTCAATTCAATTTCCGAACCGATATCTAAAGGAATGATGTGTCTACAAGTGTCGTAAAGCTGGCCATACAAGCCAAATGCCCTGCGATAAACAGCACCTTGGAAAGATTGTAGACGACCTTCGTCCCACTTCCAGTGTTCGCCTTCAGCCGCAGGGGAAGCTAATTTCCATAGATCTTCATGCTCATGTTTCGGATCGTAATAAAGTTGGCTATCAGCATGATTCCACTCTAGTGACCTCAGTTTCGTTTCTAGCGGATCATCACCAAAACTACGATTCAGACTAGATTCAAGAACGTGTAGATTGCCTATGCAGTTGCCTACATCACTCCTGCCGTTATAAAAGGCATCTTCGAACTTTTTATCTTTTTTGATGTTTCGCCAATCTGCACCCCAATGGTTTTGGGGGCATAGATGGTCGTAATCATAGGGGACAGCATCTTCATCAGTTAATCCAAAAAATTGGGATTGCAAATTTTTACTAATATTATCTTGAACATAAGACCGCTGAAGCCAAAGCAACAAGTGTTTCCTATCCCAGCAAAATCTCTTGTATAGCTCACGTTCTTGAACCGACGCAATGATGGTCTTATCATCCGCTGTCTTAAATATTCCCGCTCTTGGCCGTAGCAGTGGAGAGTCGTTTAGAATCAAGATGTCCTTCAACCTTTCGAATCGAACCAGAGGCAGCATTAGCCCAATTTCATCATTTTTGGGTGAATCGGTTAAATGTTTATAAAGTTCTGCTGCTGGGAAAGCTCCGGGCTTAACTAGTTCAAAAGCTTCTTTGCTTGCTTTATCTTCGTTCAAAACACCTAGATACCAAAACAATGTAAAAGCAATAATGTCTTTCCGGCTAGACTTAAATATTGGCTCATTATCAGAATTGAGCATAATCCATCGCAGCAACACCTGTATCAATCCACGCGAAAGATAAGGCAACATTAAATCGGGTAAACCAATATCTTCAGAACCTTTGTACTTCAGGATGTCGAATAACGAATTGAACGCTGAAACAAGCGTGCCCTCATTCAAATATTTTCGTAACGGCAGATGATCATCACCATCCTTACCCAGAAGCTTTTCAATATGGCGATGAAAATCATTGGGATTGGGTCTCGGATTGTCTGCAATCTTAGTTGAGGGGTTTTCGCTAATTTCAGCTGCCCCCAACCGGTACGCCGTCATAACGTAATCATTCGAACTCATTAAGTACCCAACTTTGCTCTTTGTTCGGTGCGCCTCAACAAAGTCATGTGCCTCAGGCCATTGTTGTTTGATCATTGAAAACAATAAATCCTCAGGAGTGAGACTGGCTCCGTTTCGTCCTATGCGCTCGAACAACAAGATTAGTGGAGCAGGCGCATTATTCTGCGTGGATGAATTGTCAGTTATATTTTGTGGTTGGCTGATATGTTCGGGGATTAACACAAGTGGGACTTCGAGCGATTCTAGTCGTTTTAGAGCATCATAAAGTCGGGCAAGCCTACTTTCATTCACATCATGCGATAAAAGAATATGCTTGATGTTTTCAATAAATTTAACTTTATCACTGGTATTTCTGAATGCCTCCCACGCGTCCCTTAACCGCACAAAGAGTGCAATATTTTTATCCGTCTTCCATGGGCGAGGTTGTTCGATTTCATTTAAATCGAACAAATCATAATCGAACCTTTTTTCGTGTTTTGGAAATTTCTCATCATAGCTTTCCCTGGCTTTTTTCCTGTCATGTCGTGAAAGTCTGACATGGACGAAACGTTGGAAACCGAAGGGCTGAGTTTTGCTCGTAATGCGAAGATCAAATGGGGAACCCGCTTGACCGTTTTCGCCCAGATCAATCCACAAACAATGTTGGCTTGACTGTGCATTAGGCAAACCAAGAAGCATAGCCAGTGTTCGTTGCTGTCCATCAAGCAATCCCATCGCGTCTTTATCTATTTCCTTTGTTGTCTTATCTGCACCGATGCTTCTTCCCTCTTGATCCTTTAACATATGAATTAACATAAGACTTCCGATTGGCATTCCCCTCAACAATGAATCCCATAAATCTACAATCTGCTTGGGTTTCCAAACAAATCCGCGTTGAATTGGCGGCAGAAATAATTTTTTCTCAAAGTTACCAGTTCCGTTCGCCCACTCCAGATATTCCGGTAATTTCATTCCTGTTACTTGCTTGCTACCCTTACAAAAAGGCCAGTCAACCTTATCATTCATTGCTGTTTCTCCTTGGTTACAACAGTAGATTCTTTGAATAGCTGCATCATCGTTTTTTCCTTTTATGGTTTTTCAGATATTGTTTTTCTAACGACTATAAGAATAGATCGAGTTGGCTTCATTAAAGTTTTCGGTTCTCTCACTTCTATGTGTAAGAATTAACCGCGTCGATCAATGCGGACTTAATCTCAGCCCGTATCGTCGCCGGAGCGCACACTTCAATCCCCGCTCCTTGCCCCATCAGCCACCAGCGCAGTTGCCAAGTGTCGTTGACTGTTGCCGTTAATCGTATCCAGCCATCGTCTTCTTCCTTTGCTGCTTGGTCGACAGAAAGCGGAGTCTCAGACAGATAGGCGGCAACCCATTCCTCACAACGAATTTCCAGTTGAATGGGCTCGCCCTGATAGGCAAAATCCGCCAAGCCACCGGCAATTGCTTTGTCCAGGTTGAATCCGTTGGGCGCTTTGGCGGCGTTGTCCAATAGCGTTACCTTGCTGAAACGGTGCAGGGCGTAGAGTCGCACATCGGGGTAATCCCACGCGCTGGCTACCAGATAGGATACCGAGCCGCGCATGATGATGCCCAAAGGGTGTAGCTCGTAATCCTTTGTTTCTTTACTTCCTGCGGCGTTGTAGCTTGCTGCAAGCTGACGGTTTTCCAATAAGGCGCGGTAGATGTCGGACTGAATATCCTGGTTTATGCGCGGCGGTAATAAAGGTTGCGCAGGCTGCACGATGCGAACTTTATCTAGCCAATCCTTGGAGTGGTTATTGTTGTGCCTTGCCAGTTCATCAAGCTTGATTTTCGCCAGACCAAACACGCCCTGTAAGCCATCCAGCATGGCTGTCGGCAATAACTGTTTCAGGTGCATCTCCACCAAACGCATGGACAGGGCTTCGGAAACGCTCATGCCGGGAATATTGAGGTTGGCACCTTTACTCCAGCGCCAACCATAATCCCGCGCATTTTTATCATTCAATTCAATCGGGAAAATTTCACTTAATTCTTTGAGGTCGCGCTGTACGGTACGCCTTGATACCGCATAGCCCGCTTCGTTAAGCTTGGTGGTAATTTCGCTGGCCTTATCCCAATGACCGTCTTGTTTGCTGTCAAAGCGGCTGACGGTCAGCATGCGCATCATTTCCCATTGACGCAGCAACGTTGATGATTTTTCGTTTTGGGGCATTACAAGCTCTCCGTTGATCCGGTATTCTGCTGGGTTATTTATATTGTAAAGATAGCAAATAGATGCGACATAATGCGTCGCAATAAAGACACTTATCCATTAAGTCAAATATTGCTCGCTCATGTTTTTTGCTGTGGGTGTTACCGTGGTTCTATATTGAGAACACAGACGGCCTGCTTTTGATTGTTCTTGCTTTTATGAATTTTGTTTAAGGAAGGAGTTAAATTTAGTTATTTTGGCTTCTTATTCTGTCGTATTCATAGCCTAAGCAGTTACTCGCGACTGGCAGCTGATGGTCGATCAAAGGCGTTCAAAATCTGGCTGGGTTTGTATCGGAATCGGTGGCGGTTTTGATCGGAATACGCAGTAGGCCGGAAACGCCCTCCCGCGCTACGCTTAGAAGGGCTTATTCAGGCCTACTTCGGCTAATCACCAATCCGTTTGCCGGCCCGGTATAAACTCCAGCCGAGCACCACCACCATCAAACCAATCGCCAAGCCCAGAAACAACTTACTGTTCAACAGTTTGACGAAATCAAGCTTATCCTCAATTGGGCCGGTAGAGTTTTCCGGACCCAAGTCCGCTGCCGTGCTTTGGTAGCCGCGACGCAGCAATTCCTGGATTGGCGCAGTGTCGTAACGGGGCGGTTCTGCTTTGTCTGAGCCGTAATGCAGCTGGTAGTTTTTACCGGGCTGCGGCAGAAACAATAGTTGATAGCCGTGGCCTGTGCCGATCACGTTGCTGATCTCCAGCGGCGGGTTGTCCTGATTATGGATGACGATGCGGTAATGCGGCTGGCGTTGTTCCGGGAAGCTGATGAGCGTTTGTTCGCGGTTGATGTCTTGAAAATGCAGCGCTTCCAACGTGCCAGTGCCGATAGTTTGCATACGAGTTTTGCCACGATGTTGTTCCTGGATTTGCACCTCGGCATTGCGGCTGAAACTGGCTGTGGCGGTTTTTAGGGTAAAGCCGGTGAGTGGTTGATTCTGCGTGTCGATTTCGATCAAACTGGATTTATGTTCGGCATCTTGGCTGATGTTGAACGCGACAACCGGGTAATCGAACGGTTGCTCGGTTTCCTGCAGGGTTTCGCTTTGGTTGTGCCAGAACTCGATATTGTCGATGTGCAGCGGCTCGTTCAGCAGCTCAAGTTTTTCGCTGAGTTGCGGTTTTTCGTCGCCGCGAATTGTCCGGGTCAGTTCCAGCAGTTTGCCGATTTTGGCCTGGGCCGCTTGGGCGATGACGATTTTAAAATGCCGGTAGTTATTGCTTGGCAAGTTTATGTCGTGGTTGCTGACGGCCATATAACGCGAGTAGTCGTAAATGGTGGCATTGTCGGTCAATAACTGCCAATTCTTGCTGTCGCCATCATCACTAGACCCGTAGATTTGCAAAACGTATTCGAAATCGTGCTGCGCGGTAAGCACGGCCAGCCCGTCAGCGGCAGCTGCGTTTTTGTCTAAATCGACCATGACGACAATGCCGTCGTCGCCGGATTTTTGCAGAGTTTGAATTTCGCTACGACTAGGCAAACGCTGGATCATGGTTTTGCGGCTGGTGATTTTTTGCAACAAATACGGTGTTTCGACGCCGTCCTGATCGGTGAGTCGCAGGTCGCGAAAACCGGTGGCGCCGGCAGCGTAGATTGGGTTGTCCAAGGTGACGGCCAGCAGTGTTTGTTCACTGCTATCCGGGCGGACAATATCCCGGGTAAAACGGTAATGCGAAGCGTCGGCCGCAACAGCCGATGACAAAACTAAACCTGACAGCAGCGCAATTTTGGCGATCATGATGATTTCCCGTCGGCAGCATTGCCGATAAAAGTTTGTTGATAGCGCATATAGAAAAACGCGCCGCCCAGTGCCAGCATGCCCAGTACGATGAAGGCGACAATCCGGTAAATTTGGTCCAGGCGGGCCAGGTCGATAAAGAATACTTTCCAGGCCACCAGCGCAAACAACGCCAAACCGACCAGCCGCAATGCCGAAATTTGCCGCTTGATACCCGCAAACACCAGCGACAACCCGAATATCGACCACAAGATCGATACACCGCCCGAGCGCAGGCCGGGCACATATTGATAGAGCATGGAGTTGATTTCTAAACTGAGGAAAGTAAACAGCAGCACCAGAGCCGCGCCGCCCAGCCATTGCCGGATGCTGCCGGTGTTTTCATTGTTGGTGGACAGGCGACGGAATGCGAACAGCAAAAAGCCGATAATTGCAGCAAAATCCAACAGTCGCATCAATGCCAATTGGAAGGAATAGCCGCCGCCGTAGCGCAAGGTCAGCACACTGTCGTAAGCGCCAATTTGCACGAGATTTAAATCCCAGGACGGCAGATCAAAAAACAGCAGTTTGAGCACTACGCCGATCACAAATAAGCGCATTGCTTGCAACAGCCATGTGCCGGGCGTGGCCAGATAACGCAGCAGCAACAGCAGACTCATCGCCAGCCAGACCAAGGTCAGCACCGGCAGTTGCAGCGGCGGATACAGGTAGCCGAAGCTGCGGTAAAGTTCTAATTGCAGCACGATAAACAGCAACCCGGCGGCGATAATCAGTGTTGCTTGCAACAGCCAGTTATCTTTTAGCCATAACGGTACGTCGTTATTTGCATCGCAGGCCAGCGGCGAGGCGGGCGCCGGTTTTTCTATCAACCTGAAGGCCAGAGCCAACGAGGCTATCGGGATGCCGAAGCTGATTACACGTTCCAGCAGGCCGAACAGGAAGTCGCCGAACGGTTGTTCACTATCCATTGTCATGCCGTATTGGCCGGGCAAATCGATAAAACAAAAGCGCACCAATACGATCAGGTACAGCAGATAGGTGACTTGTTGTAAAAACGCGCTGCGCAATTTGCCGGCCATCCATAGCATCACCAAGGCCTGCAACGACCAACTGACGGTAATCCATTGATTCGACAACAGCAGCGGTAAGGTGATGGTGACGAAAAATGAGGCTAGGCCTATAAAACTTATCAGCAGTTCGCGATCGGCCACCCGTCGGGCCAAGCAGTAATAAACATGGCCGACATAAAATGCCGCCAGCGCGACGGTCAATAATGCCACCCAGATTTGTCCGTAAGCTGTTTCGATTAGATGATAGGCAGTGCCGAAGAAAATCGCGGCGTTGATGATCAGCGCCAGTAAATCCAGCAATGTCGACTTCGTTTGATTGACTAGGCAAAACAGGAATACCGTGGTCGAATACAATACGAAAAAGCCGGTTAAATACGGCAGCACCTGCCAGAAATAGCCGATTTCGTAATTCTGCATCGCGCCGAAAAACAGCAGGTAATTGAAGAAAAAGCTCAAGAAGTTAAGCAAATGCCATTGCTTGTACCAGTTGATGGCCAGGATGCCGACACCGAGCAGCAACATGTAGCTGAACAAACCCGGGAAATTAACTTGACCCGTGGACAGCAGAATCGGCGTGCAATATCCGCCGATGATCGCGAAAATCGCCACCAACATTGAATCCAGACGTATCGCTAACGTCGCGGCGCACGCAGTGACCAGTATCATCAGCGCAAAGGTGGGATAGACGTCCAGCAGATGGTAAAAACTATGCGCGGCAAACACGCTGAAATACAGTACGGCGATGCCGCCGCCCAGCAAGCCTTGGCTAAACAGATGATACTTGCCGCCCACCAGCCGCACGCCGCCGATGATCATTCCGACCCCGGCCAGCACCGACAGCGCCACCCGTGCTTGTTCGCCGAGCAGGCCGTTATCGATTGAGTATTTTAAGAAAAAGCCGATGCCTGTGACCAAAATCAACACGCCGACACGCAACAGCCAATTGCTGGCTACCGCATATTCCATCGCCATGCCTTCTGGGCGATGGCCTTCGCCGACAATGATCCAATTCCAGATTTCTTGCAGGATTTGCTTGGCGGCCAGCTCAAAACGACTGGGTTCGGCGGGCTGCCAGGTGCTTTGATTCCAGTCATCGTTTGAGGTGGCGGTTGAAATTGGTTCGGCAACGATTGACGTGATTTCCGCTTGCGGTGGGCTGGGCTCAATGATGGCTTCGGTGGCCGGGGTTTCAAACAACACCTGTTCTGTTACCGGAGCTCGCGGCTCGAATACCGCCGGTTGCGGCGTTTCCGCTGCCGGTTCGGTAAGTCGTTTTGACAATTCTTTCAGCAGTTTGCGATCTTCGCGCAGGGCTTTTTCTATCTGGCTTAGTGATTGGCTGATTTCATCCCGGTAGCGGTTTTGCCGTGTCATCAGCATTGCCAACATTACGATTAATACGACGGGGACAACTATTACGACGAAGGCGATAAAACCGAAAAAATCGTCCACTATAAAACTCCTGGGCTGGGGTAATCGTTAGGTTGATTATGTTAGGAAAAGCATAGCCGGTCACGAACAAGATTACCATTCAAGTAATTCGGTTCGGCCATGAGCAACTGATTGATAAATGGGAACCTCTAAAAATTATCCATTCATCCTTCGACAGGCTTAGGACGAACGGATAAATAGTTGATTTAATTAGATAACCGTTCGCATTTATGCCCTGTGGGTACTGAGCTTGTTGAAGTGCAATTTTTAGAGGTCCCCAAATAGTTAAGCGATAGGGGCTACTAAACTGCGCTGATATACTTCGATACTACTTTTGAACGGCGTTCATCCATAGCGGAACGCCCTGCTACCCGCCAGTTGAAGGAGTAATTTATGCCCGAGCTATTTCTCAGTTATCGCCGTGCCGATACCGCCGGTTATGCCGGGCGACTCTCTACTGTACTGCGCAAGCAATTCGGTGAGGATCAGGTATTTCAGGACATAGAGACCATTGCGCCGGGTAGTGATTTTCGTGCTGCCATCGAGACTGCAATCGGGAAGAGTCAGGTGCTGCTAGTGTTGATCGGCAATACCTGGCTGACCGAGTGTGATGAGCAGGGCCGGCGGCGGCTGTCCGATCCGGCGGATTTTGTCCGCCTGGAAATCGCTATTGCATTGAAGCGAGGTTTAAAGGTGCTGCCGGTGTTAGTGGAGGGCGCACGGATGCCGTCCGAAGAGGAGTTACCGGCCGATCTCAAGACATTGGCTAGGCGGCAGGCGCTGGAGTTGTCCGATTCCCGTTGGGATTATGATTGCGACCGCTTGGTGAAAGCTGTTGAAGCTCTTATCCGAAAGCCGTCTCTAATCAAACATTGGCTGGATGTCTTGACTGTTGTGCTGTTATTGACTGGGTTAGCTGGCGGGATATGGTTTACCCTGGAACGCCCGGCGGATGTATCCGGGCACTGGACGTTGCCTAACGGCAGTACCTGGTTGGTGACTCAGCAGGGCACCGATATTTCTATCGATGAAGTACATTACCAGTCCAAACAGGTCTGGAAGCGGGGTAAAGGAAGCATCGAGCGTAAACATTTGAGCTTCAATTTGGATTTGGTGTTCGATCAGCATGGTCCTCACTACAGTGGCGAAGCCGATATTTCGGACGATGGTAAATTGATCAAGGGTGAGGTTGTTACTCAAGGCTCAGCGAGGCGGGAGCCTTTGCTGTTGAATAGATAGACGTGAAGAGCGAGAAGTCAGGTAAAGCCGGATTTGCTTATAAATTAATGATGTGTCCATGCGGAACTTGAAAGAGAGGCAGGAGGTTTTTTTGTTATGACAACCATTTATAGTTTTCCTGCGATTGCCGACGATAATGCTCGCATCCTGATTTTGGGTAGTATGCCCGGCAAGGCATCGTTGCAGGCAGGGCAGTATTATGCGCATCCCCGGAATCAGTTTTGGCCGATACTCGGCGAACTGGTGGGGGCGGGGCCTGCGTTGGATTATGATGAGCGAACGCGTGCGTTAATGTCTGCCGGGATTGCGCTGTGGGATGTGCTGAAATCCTGCTATCGATCGAGTAGTCTCGATGCCGACATCGATAAATCTTCGATTGTTGTTAATGATTTCGCGGCGTTTTTTGCGGGACATCCGCATATCAGGCAGGTGTTTTTTAACGGAGCAACCGCTGAGCAGGCATTTCGCAGGTATGTGTTGCCTGTTATTGAAACGGGCGATTTGGTGTTGCAGCGTTTGCCGTCAACCAGTCCAGCCCATGCGGGGATGAGCTATCAGCAGAAGTTGCAGAGTTGGCAGAGTGTCAAATTAATCACAGAAGAAATCTGGCAATCTGCCGGTTGAAGCGAATGATCGGTTAAACCATTCATAGTTCGACAAGGCTCTCGGCAACTGCTCCATGCGTTGCCCTACCTCCTGCATCCGTGCAGTCGACCACAAACGGCTTAACCTCTCATAGAGTTTTTACCCCTTCAACGCCTTCAACACCGCCTGCATGGTGGCATTGGCGTCGCCAAATAACATGCGGGTATTTTCCAGGACAAATAACGGGTTGCCGACGCCGGCATAGCCTGAGGCCATACTGCGTTTAAGCACGATGGTGGTGCCGCCTTTCCAGCATTCCAGTACCGGCATACCGGCAATTGGGCTGTTCGGATCGTCCAGTGCGGAAGGATTGACGATGTCGTTGGCGCCGATCACGATGGAAACATCGACATGCGCCCAGTCTTCGTTGATTTCATCCATTTCATAAACAATGTCGTAAGGCACTTTGGCTTCGGCCAATAACACGTTCATGTGTCCGGGCATACGACCAGCCACCGGATGGATACCAAAGCCCACTTTTTTGCCTTTATCTTTTAACAACTTGGTGATTTCATTGACGGTATGCTGGGCTTGAGCCACAGCCATGCCGTAACCGGGAATGATCATGATGTTTTTCGCTTCCAGCAATAATTGTGCAGTTTCGTCAGCATCAATCGGTTGCACTTCACCCTCAATGACTGCTGCTTCACCGCCTGCTGCAGCGCCAAAACCACCGGCAATAACGCTGATAAAATTACGATTCATCGCACGGCACATGATGTAACTCAAAATCGCGCCGCTGCTGCCGACCAAGGCACCGGTTACAATCAATAGATCGTTGCTTAACATAAAGCCGGTGGCCGCAGCCGCCCAACCCGAATAGCTGTTGAGCATCGACACCACGACCGGCATATCGGCACCGCCAATCGCCATCACCATGTGAATGCCAAATACCAAGGCAATGCCGGTCATGATGGCTAATGGCACTACGGCTGAGCCGTTTTCGTTTTGTTGTAAAAATACGCCAGCTAATACCACAGCGGCAATCAACAACAATAAATTGAACCAATGGCGGCCGGGTAACAATAAAGGCTTGCCGCTGATTTTTTCGCTGAGTTTACAAAAGGCAATCACCGAGCCGGAAAATGTCACCGCGCCGATTAATATGCCGATATAAATCTCAACTTCATGGATGGTTTTTTCTACGCCGATTAGCGGGTGAGATGCATCTAAGAAATTGGCATAACCTACCAACACCGCAGCCATCCCTACCAAACTGTGCATGATGGCGACCAGTTCCGGCATTTGCGTCATTTCAACTTTTATTGCCGCTCTTGCGCCTATCGCGCCGCCAATAACTAATGCCCCCAGTAATACTTCATAACTGGTGACATAGCCGCTTAAAGCGGTGGCGGCAATGGCAATAGCCATCCCCAGCATGCCGTAATAATTACCTTTGCGGGCGGTTTCCTGCTTGCTTAAGCCGCTAAGGCTAAGGATAAACAAGATGGTGGCGATGATGTAAGACATCGTGACTAAACTATGAGACATGATGCGCTCCCGTTATTTTCTAAACATTTCCAACATACGGCGGGTGACCAAAAAGCCCCCGGCGATGTTGATAGATGCGATGAGTATGGCCAGTCCTGCCAGGATTTTTATGGTGCTGTCAGGTGTGGATACTTGAACTAACGCGCCGATTACAATAATGCCGCTAATCGCGTTGGTCACGCTCATCAGTGGGGTATGCAATGACGGCGATACGTTCCAGATCACCTGATAACCAACGAAGCAGGCCAGTACGAAAACGGTAAAGTGCGCCATGAAAGCTTCCGGAGCTACCGCGCCTATCGCAAACAACGCGGCACCGCCGATGATTAGCGGTAACAATTGTTTTAATAGGCTGGCTTTGACAGGTTCCTGAGGAACATAAGCCGGGGCCTCTGTTTGCGGGGCTGGTGCTGCCGATAATTTCGGCGGCGGTGGCGGCCAGGTGATTTTGCCTTCTTTTATCACCGTCGCGCCGCGAATG
>Ga0208625_100295_pt1 | contig 13127 bp, 7 predicted proteins | sample LakWasMeta8_HOW4_2_FD_183858 | JGI IMG/M metagenome (GOLD analysis project Ga0208625, IMG submission 183858) | Freshwater sediment methanotrophic microbial communities from Lake Washington under simulated oxygen tension - Sediment Metagenome... | ecosystem: Environmental > Aquatic > Freshwater >... | reverse complement strand
TTTTATTACCGGTACCGATACCGACGCAGGTAAAACCTGGGCAATCTTGGCGTTGATGGAATATTTCAAGCTGCAGGGCAAAACAGTTGTGGGTATGAAGCCGGTAGCCGCCGGTTGTGTTTGGCAAGATGGGCAACTGAAAAACGAAGATGCCTTGTTGATACAGGCTCATGCTTCAGTTGCTGTCGCTTATGAATTGGTGAATCCTTACGCTTATGAGCTGCCGGTGTCACCGCATATTGCAGGTAAAGATAATCCTGTGGTTTTGAGCGAAGTGCTGGCTAAGTTCGATGTGCTAAAACAGCAGGCAGAAATCATCCTGGTGGAAGGTGCGGGCGGTTGGTTAGCGCCGATAAATAACGATCAAGACATTAGCGATTTGGCCAAAAGCTTAGCGTTGCCAGTGATTATGGTTGTCGCCATCCGTTTAGGTTGTATCAACCATGCTAAGTTAACGCATCAAGCTATCAAGCAAGCCGGAGTGTCCTGTGCAGGCTGGATTGCAGCATGTACTGATGCTGACATGCTAGTGCGAGAGGAAAATATTGATACCCTGAAGTCTGCTCTGAGCGCGCCATTGTTAGGCGTTATACCGTTTACTAAAGTACCTGATTTTAAGAAGTTGGCGAGTTGTTTGTCTTCGCAATTAATGACGGTTTGCCGCTAAAAACTGCAGTCATACAATGAAAGTGCAACAAATCCACAGTATCACCCAAGTTAATTCAGCAGACTGGAATCGTCTTGCCGGTGTGGATTACCCTTTTCTACGCCATGAGTTTTTATTGGCAATGGAGCAAAGCGGTTCGGCTTCTGAACAAACCGGTTGGTTGCCTGCGCATTTGCTGGTGATGGATAAAGATGAGCTGGTGGGCTTAATGCCGCTGTATCTCAAACAGCATTCGTCGGGAGAATTTGTATTTGATCAGCAATGGGCTCAAGCCTACGAACAACACGGACTCGATTATTACCCCAAATGGCTGACAGCAATTCCGCTGACGCCTTGTCAGGGCGTGCGCATTGTCGTTAAGCCGGGTCTCGATCTTAGTGACGTTACTCGCCTACTGCTGACATTTATCAAACAGCTTTCCGAACAGATTGGTATTTCTTCCTGGCATTGCTTATTTCCTGTCAAAGAACAGGCAGATCTGTTGCGCTCATTAGGTTTAAGTATTCGTGAGGGCGTGCAGTTTCAGTGGTTTAACAAAGGTTACCGGGATTTTGACGATTTCTTGCAAACCTTGAGCGCCAGCAAACGCAAAATGCTTAAGCGAGAACGCCGCCGGGTTGGCGAGCAGGGCATCAGGCTGTTGCGGATTGCCGGGCCAGATGTCAGCGATCAGCAGTGGCAGCTGTTTTTTGAGTTTTATACGATGACGTATTTAAAACGAGGCTCCCGGCCTTATTTGAATCTGGCATTTTTCCAACAAATTGCCGCCACCATGGGCGAGCAGTTGTTACTGGTATTGGCTATCAACAATAATAAAACTGTCGGTGCCGCATTAAGTTTTGTCGGCACTGATACCCTGTACGGCCGCTACTGGGGCTGCTTTGATGAATATAACTCGCTACATTTTGAAGCCTGTTATTACCAGGGACTGGAATACTGTATTGAACATGGTTTGCAGCGGTTCGATTCCGGCGCCCAAGGCGAGCATAAAATTGCGCGGGGTTTTGAACCTATCACTACCTATTCGGCACATTGGCTTAAAGATCCCCGCTTTGCCCAAGCAGTAGAGGACTTTGTCATCAGAGAGCAAAAAGCCGTGCAACTTTATAAAATCGATGCAGCATCGTATTTGCCGTTTAAAGAAAATAACTAATCGCCTGAGGAGTTTTAAGATGGCCGAAGTCGCCCATTCGATAATAGATACCGCTAATTTAATACCAGAGATCATTGCCAATATCGATGGCATTAGACAAATACGCCGCGACATTCACGCTCACCCGGAATTGTGTTTTGAGGAAGTGCGCACCGCCGAATTGGTGGCAACAAAACTAACCGAATGGGGTATCCCTATTCATCGCGGCTTAGGCAAAACCGGCGTGGTCGGTATTATTAAAGCAGGCAACTCCGCACGTGCTATCGGTTTGCGTGCCGATATGGATGCCTTGCCGATGCATGAGCAAAACCGTTTCGAGCATGCATCACGTCATCCCGGCAAAATGCACGGCTGCGGCCATGACGGCCATACCGCGATGCTGCTCGCGGCTGCGCAGTATTTGGCGGCGCATCGCGATTTTGACGGCACGGTGTATCTGATTTTTCAACCCGCGGAAGAGGGCGGTGGCGGTGCTGATGAGATGATCAAAGACGGTTTGTTTGAGCTGTTTCCGATGCAGGCAGTTTACGGCATGCACAATTGGCCGGGGCTGGCGGCCGGTCAATTTGCAGTCAGCCCGGGGCCGGTGATGGCGTCGCTTAACACCTTTCGCATTGTTGTTCGCGGCAAAGGTTGCCATGCCGCCATGCCGCATTTGGGCTTAGATCCGGTGCCGGTAGCTGCGCAAATCATCATGGCTTTGCAAACCATTCTGACGCGCAGCGCCAATCCACTAGATAACGGCTTGCTGTCGGTGACCATATTGCGCGCCGGCGAAGCGACCAATATCATCGCTGACAACTGCGAACTGGCCGGGACAGTGCGCACTTTTTCCAAAGAATTATCGGCATTGATCGAACAAAGAATGCGTGAAATCGCGCTTCATATTTGTCTGGCGCATGGCATGGCTTGCGATGTCGAGTTCACCCGCAGCTATCCCGCGACCGTCAATCACGAACAGCCGGTTGCCGTTGCCAGGCAGGTAATGGCGGGTATCGTTGGTGATCAGCAGGTGCTTACACAGCAGCCCACCATGGGTGCGGAAGATTTTGCGTTTATGTTGCAATCGATTCCCGGCTGCTATTGTTTTATCGGCAACGGCACTGATTCTGACGATCATCGCAGCGCTGGACATGGCGAAGGTCCGTGTACACTACACAACACCAGTTACGATTTTAATGATGACATACTGCCAATCGGCGCGACCTATTGGGTGAGATTGGTTGAGCAATGTTTAGCAGTGCGAATTGACTAGAATCGACATTTAAATTTTTATAGGGTTTTCAAGAGACAATTATGAGTAGTTATGAACAAAGCAAAACAGCCCGACGCGTTGCATCGATAGTTTTTCTATTAGTATTGGGCGTAGTCGTGGGTGGAACATTGATGTCGGAACAGCAAAAATCGGCATCCCGAGAACTACCGCCAACGCCAACAAATGCACACGATCAAGTGAATAGTTTAAACCGCTAGGATATGGTTTGAAATAACGACTAAACGGGGGGGGTATCGTCCCACGCTCAGCAGCCAGTTTAGCTGTCGATGCTTAATTGCAAGACCTGCCCCTGGCTTTCTTTTGAAGCAACCAAAATTATCTAATTGTTCCCTCAAAGCATTATTCATTTACAATTGTCGCCATTAAATCAACTGATGCCGGTTATACAATTTTCAACCTATATACCATAACAGCTTTTTTCATTTCAGTTTAGACGAAACTCATCAAAGCCTAGCGACATTCATTGGTATCAGTATGCTTTCCTATTGGAGAGATCCTGATTTGTTAATGTTATATTAATGAGATTAGATGTGCTTTTAAACATTGTATTAAAATTCAAAAGCAGGTTATATTTATGAGCTTTTTAGAAACCATAGGTTTGCTAACAATAATATTTTTGGGGTTTATTTTCTTAGGTAATTTACTGGAAAAAATAAAGCGAAATGATATACAACTAAAAGAGAGGCTCAGAGCTAATGAGGAAGCAGTAGCAGAATATCATGAGTTAGAAGAAAAAAATCGACAAAGAGAAAAAGAAAAAGAATTAGTTGCTAAGGCGATAATAGAAAAACAAAATGCATTTTTTAATAAATGGAAAAATGTCGATCCAGAAGAGGAATACTTAATACGGATTGGAAAAATAAAAAGTTCGCTTTTTAATCTTGATTTATACAAAGTGAATTATCCGTTATTGCCTTGGGTAAGTTCGGTTGAAAAAGAGAAATTCCCACTGAATAAACATAAACATAAAAAAAATCTATTTATCAAGGTCGATGACATAATTGATAACTATAAAATTCCTGTTCAAACTCTCGAATTGCTTTATAGAGGCTATATATATGAATACCATAATGATGAACGAGGATTTACAGATGAAGAATTAAAAATGGAAAATTATGTATCTATACAGACAATTGGAACCCAAGCAGAAAAAACAAAAGCGAATTCACATCAAATTACATTAAACAAGATAATAAAAACTCTTGAAGAGCTTAGACAAATTGGAATAGAAAAGAATAAAATACCAGTTTATAACTTGGAATAACTGAACAACCATCTACAAAAGTAGGTGGTTGTTCAGTTTGCGATTATTAACCTGTGTCCCATTATAACAATCAAGCACCATGATTTCTCGTTGAAAAATAGTATTAAGACTTTATACTATTTTTTTCAAAAAAACTAACCCAGTCTACGTATTTAATAAAAGTATTATATTCAGCTAAATCCAGAAATCTATTTTTTAATTTATTTTTGCAATTAAGCACGCATAAATTAATAGATTCAGCTATAGCTGAGCTTGAAAGTAAATCTTTAATCGTTACTTCAGGCACAATTTTATTATCTTTTATAATGAACAATTTCCTTCTACTTTTGACGATGCGTTTATTATTTGTCTGCCAGTACTCTGCTCTTATTTGAGAGCCATATTTGAAAATACGTATATATCCAATTATTTCATTATAACGCCATCCTCCGCCAAATTCGACACTATGGAAAGATGCCTCCGACATAACCCTTTGTGCATCCTGATCGGTAGGGTCTCTGACAACTCTCATAAGAAACTCTTCAATATCATAATCTGGGATGCGCTTTTTTACATATTTATTCAGGTCTTTAAAATACGCTTCTTCAGTTAATCTATATACTGCAATATCAAACAAATAAATTTTCATATTTCCAATGGATTAAATTCGTATAAGTTATAACTCTGGTGATTGATCAACGTCTTCCCAGCTCTGTACGTCGGGCAAACTGTTTATGCAAGTTCTGTAGGGTGGGCACGCTGTTTTGCCCACCATTTCTCATCACAGCAACCATTTCTCGTGGGCACAAAAAGCCTGTGCCCACCCTACCGTGGCTAGATTTATAAGCCTATTTGCAAGTCGCCACAATCGCCTGATTAAAAATATCAGGCCGACTTTCCAGCAGGGTGAAGTTGTCTTTTGCTCGGGTAATGCCGGTGTAGATCAGTTCGCGGGTTAGCACAGGGGTTTTCGTTTCCGGTAAAACCAAAGCGACATGGTTAAATTCCGAGCCTTGGGATTTATGCACGGTGATAGCAAAGGCGGTTTCTACATCCGGTAAACGCATCGGTGATACCCAGCGGATATTTACCGTATCGCCGGAGTTCTCTGAAGGAAACGCCACCCGCAGTTTGCCGGTGCTGTCTTTGAGCGTGATGCCCACGTCGCCGTTCATTAAGCCCAGGTTGTAATCGTTGCGAGTAATCATGACTGGGCGGCCTTCATACCAAAGGGCCGGGAGTTGACCGGCAAACAGCCATTGTTCTATGCGTTGATTCAATCCTTCAACGCCCCAAGGCCCTCGGCGCAATGCACATAGCACCTGAAACGTATCAAATGCGTCTAAGACATGCTTTGCCCAGTGATTGTATTGGGTGGCATCATTAGGGGAACTATGATCAGGTTCTTCGACAGGGCTCTCCTGAGCGCGGTCGAAGGGCTCAGGACGAACGGTATTTTGTGGGCTACGTTCGTTCTGAGCGTAGTCGAAGGACATCAACTTGTTTAAAGTTTTATTGGGACGCTGTTTGATAACATCAAAATAATACCCATAACCTTGGCGGTTTGAATTCTTTTCGCCTATGTGAGTTATCAATTGTTTCAAACGTCTATCGGCAACATCGCTTAACACTAGGTGTTTTAGATCTTGGTAAGTGATGGAATCGCTCAAAATGGCGTTAGCCTCCGCAACATCACCATGATTAACCGCCTTAGCCAATTGACCGATGCCGCTGTGTTCGCCAAAGCGGTGGCTATAGCGCAGCATGACGGTTTGCTGGTTGATCGCTGAGCCAGTGGAAATCGGCTGGTCGAGCTCTTGAGCAAGATACGGATTAATCCATGCCCTGGTTTGTTCATCATAAGCCGCGTTTTCGGCACCATGACATAAATCGCCCATGACCGAACCAGCCTCGACGGAAGCCAATTGATCCTTATCACCCAGCAGTATCAATTGAGTCGAATCTGCCAACGCATCCAGCAGTGAGGCCATCATTTCCAAGTCGATCATGGAGGCTTCATCGACGATGACGATGTCGGCGACTAGCGGGTTGTTGCGGTCATGCAAATAGCGGCGCGAGTCGTGACGACTGCCAAGCAAACGGTGCAGGGTGCTGGCTTTTTGTGGAATCAGCTGCTTTATGGCATTAGGCGTTGCTAATCTATCCAACGCTTTGCTAATCGATTCGCTAACCCGCGCCGCCGCTTTGCCGGTTGGGGCTGCCAACAGAATATTGAGTTTGCGTGGTGGGCTGGATTCATCATTAGCCAGCTTAATCAGCAAGGCCAGCAGCTTGGTTAAGGTAGTTGTTTTGCCGGTGCCGGGGCCGCCGGTAATAATCGCAAAGCGGGCGCGCAAGGCTAATACGCAAGCTATTTTTTGCCAATCCGGATGTTCTTTGCTTTCAGGAAACAGCGCTTTAATGTCGTCCTGCACAGCAGCCGGCAGTGTGTCCCTGATTGGTTGCAGGCGTTGCTGGATGGCTTGATCGAGGATTTGCTGATATTGCCAATAACGGCGTAAATATAAGCGCTTACCAGCCAGCACCAACGGCGTGTTGCCATCTGCTAAACCAACTAAAGATGACTGGCTAAGCGTTGATTGCCAGTGTTCTAATTGATGCTTTGGTAATACGTCAAACGATTCGTCGTGTTCAAACTGTCCGGCATCATCTTCGTTGGGCAGTGCCAGCGTTAATCCGGGTTGTCGACAGAGTTTTTCCAGGTCAAGAAACACTTCGCCGCGACCCAATTGATGGCTGACCAGCGCACCGGCCCAGAGCACCAGATCGTCAACGTCAGGTTCCTGATCTTGAAGAAAACGCACAAACGCCCGGTCCAGATGACTTAGCCAACCCAAAGCTATCCAATTATCAACATGCTCAAGTACTGTCATGCGTTTGCTCCCTTACCGGCAAATAGGTTGTCCAAGGCTTCAATCATTTCACGAGGTGGTTTGCTGAACGCTCTGCCACCTGTCGGCCCTTGCCAGCCACGCAAGAACAGGTACAGGCCGCCGCCGACATGGCTGTCGTAATCGTAATTGGCGCCCAACCTGACTTTTAGCAGGCGATGCAGCGCTAATAAATACAGCGCAAACTGCACGTCATAGCGCTTGCTGAGCATGGCGGCTTCCAACACTTCCGGGGTGTAAGCGGCATCGTTATTGCCTAGGGCGTTAAATTTGTAATCGGCGACGTAATATTGCTGGTTGTGGACAAACACCAGATCGATAAAACCTTTCAGCAAGCCGTTAACTTGTGTGGCTAACAAACGCGGCCGTGGTTTGCCGCTAAAGGTATGTTGGGTGATTAGTTGATCCAGAGCATGCACATCGACATTGTCGGCGCCGATCAGGAATTCCAACTCAGCTTGATATTGACCAGTACTAAGATCCGCTAATGTCACATCGGTGTCTTCCAGCAAGGGCATTGTCAGCCACTGTGGCAAGGTCTCGGCAATGATGGCGTGCTTGTCATCCCAACTGGTATGGCTAAAGATCTTGTTGACCAATGGCTCTGGGGCAGATTGCACGGCTTTAAAGCCAAAATAGGCAGTTTTTTCCAATAATTCATGAATCAGCACGCCGGGGCCTGCGCCTCTGGGCAGGCTATGAATTCCACTTAGCGTTGCGACTGGGCCAAGGTAACTGTCGGCTTCGTCAGTTTGTTTATCATCATGCGCCGTGTCAGCGGCGGCACCTTGGATTTGCTGCTTGTTGTCAGTCTGCAAAGCGCTGTAGCTGGCTATCCACCAGTTTTCGGCAATCTTGGTAGTTGCGATACAAGTTGCATCACGTTGCTCTTGTTGTTGCGGCGGACGGTATAGATCAAAACCAGGCTCGGGCAATTTAGCAATTGCTATATCAGCACAGTCGCCTTTTAGCTGGGCGATATGGCCGCCTAAAGCCGTGGCAGGCGTTTTCGGTTGCCAGCCCAGCAAGTAGCCGATGGCGCTTTTATCCAGTTGCGAGTCTTTGGTATTGCCGACTTTAATCGCGGCAACTCCCAGCCAACAGGCATAACGTGCCCGTGTTATTGCTACATAAAGCAGTCGCAAATCTTCTTGCAGCCGTTCTTTATCGCTGACCAGCTTGGTTTCGTCGCTTTTACTTAAGTCAATGCTCAGGTGTTGATCGGCATTGTGGTAACGATAAAAACTGTTGTAGCGGCCGCTGACTTCCCTAAAGCTACAAATAAAAGGCAGAAAAACCAGCGGATATTCCAGGCCTTTAGATTTATGAATGGTGATGATCTTGATCAGGTTGGCATCGCTTTCCAGCCGAATCACACTTTCTTCAGCGGCTTGATCGGTTGCGGCAATTTCCTCAGCCAAATGCCGTATCAGTGCTTGTTCGCCGTCAAGCTGGCCGCTGGCTTGCTGCAAAAGTTCGGCCAAATGCAGCAGATTAGTCAAACAGCGTTCGCCGTCATTGGCTTCAGTCAGGCGTGCATGCAAGCCGTAATCGTTAATCAATTGCCGCAAGGTCGGCAAGATGCCGTCTTGTTGCCAACGCTGCTGGTAGCCAAGAAAATGTTCCAGCTGTTGTTCCCAACTCAGCTCATCTTGCGTCAGTTGCTGTAGCGTTTGATAAGGCCAGCCGAAAGTGGCGGTGCTTAACGCCGCGCGCACTTTGCGTTCGTTGCGCGGTTCAGCAATGGCTTTCAGCCAAATCAACAGGTCGGCCGCTTCGCCGGTGGCGTAAATCGAATCGCGCTCGGAAAGATAAACACTCCGCAGCCGCCTTCTTGCCAGCGCGTTGCGCATGATTTTAGCTTCCGTGCCGGTGCGCACTAAAATGGCAATGTCAGACGGTTGCAAGGCTTGAATGTCGCCGGACTGCGACTTAAATCCCGTTTGCCCCTGGTTAGCCAAATTAAGCAGGCGCACGATTTCGCTGGCGGTGACTTCGGCTAATTCTGCTCGATAGGCCGGCATGCCGATGGGGTCAGGTGAATCCCAATGCCAAAGCGTTAAGGAGGATGCAGATTCGCCATTGACTACCCATTCTTCATCACGGCCTTTGGCGTTGACTGCAATAAACGGTAAGGGATTGTTATCGCCTTGTTTAAACAGAAACGCCCCTTCGTTTTGCTGATCGGCTTGAACAAATACCTGATTGACCGCCTGCACCAACGCTTGGCTGGAACGAAAATTTGTCCCCAATGTGTAATGGCGGCCGGCCGTGGCTTCATGAGCTTTCAAGTAGGTGTGAATATCGGCGCCTCGAAATGAATAAATCGCCTGCTTGGGATCACCAATCATGAAGCAACCCAAGTCAGTGTTAGCGTCAGCTGGATACAGGGCGGCAAATATCCGGTATTGCACGGGATCGGTGTCCTGAAATTCATCAATCAAGGCGATGGGATATTGTTGGCGAATAGCCGTCGCCAGTCGTTCGCCGTTGCTACCTTGCAGCGCAGTATCCAAACGCGTCAGCATGTCGTCGAAAGTCATTCGCGCCGCACGTTGTTTTTCGGTGTCGTAGCGGTGCCTGATCCAGTGGATGGCGTGCAGGGTGAGTTTTTCGCTGATGTCCAGCTCTTGCTGGGCATGGCTGACTAAGTTGTCGATAACTAGAAATGCGTCGTGTTGGATTTGTTCGGCTTTGTCTTGATGCGCTTTAACCAGCCCGGCGTGTAATTTTTGCTGTCCGAATTTTGCCAGCGCTTCAATGTCCACGTTATCGCCAAACTGAGCCCATGCCGCCAGTTCTGCCAATTTGCTGTGGAAAGTTGCTGTACGGTATTGATTGCCGTTTAACCAGCGATTATCCGAGGCATCGTTTAACAATTGTTCTATGGTCTGTTGATTATCGCCCCATGCCTTGCGGGCAGCGGTTTCCAGCTCATGCCGGGTGTGCTCCCATTGCTGCCACTCTTTAAACACAACGGCAATGTCATCGTCGGTACAGTCAAGGCCCAAGGCCTCGGTTTCCGACAGTAAAGGCTTGAGTAGTTTCGTCAATTCTTCAGGCGAACGCGCCAGTTTAAAAACGGCCTGGCAACAAACCTCAGGTAAGGGGTAAAAAAAAGTCCGCCAATAATCCCGCACCACTTCGTTTAACAGTTCCTGATCGTCGGTATTAACCTCCTGACGAAACAGGCTGCCGCTGTCAAAAGCGTGTTGCTGCAACATGCGATTACACCAGCCATGAATGGTGTACACAGACGATTCGTCCATCCAGTTGGCGGCCAGTTCCAGGCGATGCGCGCAGGCTGACCATAAGCTCGATTCGATACCGGCACGCAGCGGCTTGAGGAAATCATCGCCATCATCCAGCTGTTGCCGAAAATAGCGTGCCGCCTGGGTAAGGCGGGTGCGGATACGTTCGCGTAATTCTTTGGTGGCGGCTTCGGTAAAGGTCACCACTAGAATATCCGGCGGCAACAACTCACGCGCAGGCAATTCATTATCTTGTCCATGGCTAAGAATCAGGCGCACGTAAAGGGCTGCAATGGTATAAGTTTTGCCGGTCCCGGCGCTGGCTTCGATCAGGCGGGTGCCGGACAGAGGAAAGTCCAGCGGATTTAACGGAGTAGCGGTACTCATGATTGCACGTCCTGTTGCGTGATGTGTGTAAACGCCGAGCAATAAAGCGTGTCGGCCCATGCCACAAAACCATGTTGCGGATCGTCCGGGTTTAAGCCGGCAAAGGTGGGGAAGAACCGGCTTAAATACGCATCGAAATCGACTTCGCCATTGTTCCAGTCATCGCCTTGATATTGCGCTTGTGCAGTATCCAAGGCTTTTTCGGGCGCCGCGCTCAACCATGCAAATGCGGTTTTGCACGATACCGGCAGCGGCTCCTGCATACCTTGATACCAAGCTTGCACCAGCGTGTTAAGTTGCGCCAGTGCGGCAGATTGCTCAATTGGCGCGATACTAATTACCGTGTCGGCAGCTATCACCAGCGTTTGCAGCTGCAAGCCGTCGGCACAGCCAGCCAGATGTTGTACCCAGTTCAACAGCAGGTTGGGGTATTTGATGCTGTCTTTATTTAGAAGCCGTTGCGCAGTTAATTGGAGCATACCGACCAGCTGATTATCGTTGTGTTGCCGCAAATTATTCAGGTCGCCGCTTAATTGGACGCTGATGCCATTGGCTAAGGTAAAACTTAAGTCAATGGCGCGCGGCGGTACTTCGTCAGGCCAATTGTTGAGCTCTGCTTGGAAGCGTAGCCAGGCTTTGTTAACCGGACCGGCAATCTCTGCAAACGCGGCATGAGCAAATCCGCTTAACGGCAGTTTGCCTTTGCCAGCCAATGTTTTACGCTGTTCGGCAAAAAACGTAGCGGTGTCGGCTGGGTTTTCGCTCTTCAATTTATTCAATAATTCGTTACTTAAGACATAACTCTCCAGCCGGTTAAATTCGAATGGCTCGTTATCTTCGCTGGTGATGGTTTCGTCATCAAAACCAAATTTGAGCGTGTGATTGCAGAAGGTTTTGACCGGTGCTTTTAGAAAACGTGCCAAAGATTCCAACGATAAGGTAAGCGTCTTTTCAGTGGGTGGCGTAATGGCTGAGGGAGCATTGATTAGCCTGGATTCTTCAAACCATTCCCGTGCATAAGTAAACAAACGGCGATCGCGATTTTTAACCACATATTGCCGACTAAAAGGTTGTAACGGGTGGGCTACGGTTATCTCTGATAACAGGGTAGGGGAGTTGTCTGCAAGTCGCCAGCCTTGTTCAAGGGTATCGCGCAATTGGCTGATCAATACTGACGGCGGACGCTCGCTGTTGTCGCGAATATTGCGGCCAACCCAGCTGATATAAAGTTGCTGCCGTGCTGACAGCAGCGCCTCCAAAAACAAATATTGATCATCTTGCCGACGCGAGCGGTCGCCAGGGCGATAGTGTCCGCGTTGTGTCATTAAATCAAAACTCTGCGCTTGCTGGCTGCGCGGGTAGTCGCCGTCATTCATTCCCAGCAGGCAGATCAGTCGAAACGGGATGGCGCGCATCGGCATCAGTGTGCAGAAATTAACCCGGCCGCTGAGAAAACGCTGATGAAGGCTAGGTTCATCTACCGCCGCCAGCCAGGCTTCACTAACCACATTTAACGGCAGGACGTCGGCTGCGGTTAAGCTGGCTTGTTCGCAGTTGTGTGTCCAGCTCGCCAATGACTGGGTCAGCGTTTCCAGGGTTTTGCGCTCGGGTTCATTGCTGACGACAAAAAAATCTTCCAGCAGCGCCAGCAATGTGCTTTGCCAGTCGGCAGATGCTTGATCTTGTCGCAGCAGGATGGAATATTTCTCCAGGGTTTCCAACAAGAATGACAATCCGCCGAGCCACTGCGCCTCCAGTCCGCCAATTTCTTCGTAAGGTTCAATGTCGTTAAACGCGGCACCTGCGCCGACTGCATAACCGAGCAGCATCCGTCGCAAGCCGCTTTGCCAGGTGTTGGCTTCAAGATTAGTGGGCATAGCGACAGTTTGCGTGCGTTGTTGGGCGTTTAAGCCCCAGCGGATACCGGCTTCTTCTACCCATTGATGTAATTTGGGAATGGCAATTTCATCAATTGCAAAGCGCTGTCTTAATGCCGGTACCTCAAGTAGCCCCAAAAACTCACTGACGGTAAAGCGTGAGTCAGGCAGGTTGAGTAGCGCTTCGACGGCAACCAGTAATGGGTTTTGTCCGCGTTGTTGCTGATCAGCCAGGGCAAAAGGAATGTAGCGAAGATCATCAGGCTGAACTTGACCAAATACCGCCTGGATGTGAGGCGCGTATTTGTTGATGTCCGGTACCATCACAATCACGTCGCGTGGATGCAGATTGTTATCAGCA
>Ga0208625_100293_pt1 | contig 13181 bp, 13 predicted proteins | sample LakWasMeta8_HOW4_2_FD_183858 | JGI IMG/M metagenome (GOLD analysis project Ga0208625, IMG submission 183858) | Freshwater sediment methanotrophic microbial communities from Lake Washington under simulated oxygen tension - Sediment Metagenome... | ecosystem: Environmental > Aquatic > Freshwater >... | reverse complement strand
TTTGATTAACTGTTTTTTTCAAGCATAACAGTTTGCTTGTTTTTTAATAAACACAGCCCTTATTTTTGTAAATCTGTACTCGAGAATTCATCACCCTCCTGATTCTGTTTTGGAATTGTCCTGGTTAGTAAAGTATGCACCGTCGATCAACTAAAGGATTGACAGCCATAGTCCTCCCCTGCATCGCATCTTCGATGCAGGTCTTTTTACTAACCATCGGGAGATTTTCATGCCGGCAGTTACCACTCCAGCCCACCAAAATGGCGATTTTTTTGTCGATTTCGAAGAAAAAGTCTTCGAAGACGTCAAGGCCGAACCAGGCCAGAAAGCCTTGGTCAAATTCCACACCGTCGCCTTCGAAGGTTCGATCGGCTTCGTCAATCTGTTGCAAGCCACCCGTCTGCAACGTAAAGGCTTTGAAACATCAATCCTGTTATACGGCCCCGGCGTTACCTTAGGTATTCAACGCGGTTTTCCGCGCCTGGGTGACGAAGCGTTTCCCGGTCATCAAAACTACGCCAATCAAATCGCCAAATTTATCGAAGCAGGCGGCAAGGTCTATGCCTGCCGGTTTGCGTTGCAAGCCTTGTATGGTCACGGGGAACCAAGTTTGGTTCCCGGCATTCGCCCGATCAGCCCATTAGATGTGTTAGACATTGTGCTGATACATCAGCGCGAAAACGCCTTCATTCTGGACACCTGGACGCTGTAAACCGAAATTCGCGTAGGGTACGCAGCGCGTACCTTCTGTTCATTTTGAAAAGGTACGCGTTGCGTACCCTACACAATTTCATCCGATAGCAGCCTTTATAGAAGTTTAACCATGGCTTTCAGAACATCCTTCAACAGGAGAAAAATGTGACCACTCCCAACATCGTCAGAGCGGCGGCGGTACAGATGTCGCCGGTGTTCGACTCTGCCACCGCGACTTGTGACAAGGTTTGCCAGGCCATCAGCGACGCCTCTGCTAAGGGCGCACAAATCGTCGTATTCCCGGAAACCTTCGTGCCCTACTATCCGTATTTTTCCTTCGTACTGCCGCCGGTCGCCCAGGGGCGCGAACATCTAAAGCTTTACGACTATGCGCCAACGGTACCGGGACCGGTGACCGATGCGGTGGCCGCGCAAGCTAAGGCCCACGGCGTCGTGGTGGTGTTGGGGGTCAACGAGCGCGACCACGGCAGCCTCTACAACACCCAATTGATCTTCGATGAAACCGGCCGACTGGCGCTGAAACGCCGCAAGATCACCCCGACTTATCACGAACGCATGGTCTGGGGTCAGGGCGACGCCGCAGGTCTCAAGGTCGTGGAAACCGGTATCGGCCGCATCGGCGCGCTGGCCTGCTGGGAACATTACAACCCGCTGGCTCGCTACGCGCTAATGGCCCAGCACGAACAAATCCATTGCAGCCAGTTTCCCGGCTCCTTGGTTGGCCCTATTTTCGCCGAGCAAATTGAAGTGACGATACGCCACCATGCCCTGGAATCCGGCTGCTTCGTGGTCAACGCCACCGGCTGGCTGACCGATGAGCAAATCGATTCAGTCACCACCGACCCAACCTTACAAAAAGCCCTGCGCGGCGGTTGCTGCACGGCGATTATCTCGCCGGAAGGCCAGCATGTGGTCGAACCCTTGCGGGAGGGTGAAGGTATTTTGATCGCCGATCTAGACATGAATTTGATCACCAAGCGTAAGCGCATGATGGATTCGGTCGGCCATTACGCCCGGCCGGAACTATTGAGCCTGCGCATAAACGACCGCCCGGCCGTGCCGATGTTCAGCGACACACCCGCCAACAGCACATCAGAACCTTTTTCCAATCCAATTCATCAAGGTGATCAGCATGAATCAATCACTGTTAGCTGAAGCTGGATCGGCGGGCCTGATTGCCGATTTGCAATCTTTTGGGCTACGCCTGGAAGACAGCGAAGTCGGCATCACCGGTCGTCGCGGCGGCGCCGGACCTTCCGATCATAAAGCCGTTAACCTGGCAGGTCGTACGGTGATGATACCGATCGCCACCGCCTCGGCCTGCGAATCGCCGTTCGTTGCCAGCCGTCCTGACGAACACGGCATCAGCGTGATCCGCCGCGACGGCATCGTGGTAAGTCACATCGAATTTCCACGCCAACCACGTTTTTATGATTTGCAGACTGCCGACGGCATTCCCTATTCACAGATCGCCACCTTGCACTCGTCGGATGTGTTAGCAACCACGCTGCTGCAATCCTGCATCCGTTACGGCAACCGCAAGACCTCATGTCAATTCTGCGCCATCGGCCAGTCGCTTGCAGCCGGTAAAACTATTTTAAGAAAGACGCCCGAACAATTGGCTGAAGTCGCCAAGGCTGCCGTCGAGCTGGATGGCGTCAAGCACATGGTGATGACCACCGGCACCCCGAATCTGACCGACCGCGGTGCTGCGCTACTCTGCGAAAGCGCCCAGGCCGTCAAAGCCGTGGTCGATCTGCCGACTCAAGGCCAATGCGAGCCGCCGGATGACGGCGTTTGGTTCGAGCGCATGAAAGCCGCCGGTATCGACAGCTTGGGCATGCATCTGGAAGCGGTGACGCCGAAAGTGCGCGACCGCATCATGCCCGGCAAGGCAGGGGTTCCGATAGAACGCTACATGGACGCCTTCGACGCGGCGGTGGCCGTATTCGGTCACGGCCAAGTCAGCACGTACATCCTGGCGGGTTTAGGCGATACCCCGAAAGCCATCTTGGCTGTTTCCGAGCAGTTGATCGCCAAAGGCGTTTACCCATTCGTGGTGCCGTTTGTGCCGATAGGCGGCACGCCGCTGGAGACGCATCCCGCACCAACACCGGATTTCATGGCGCAAATCCTGCCGAAGTTGGGCGCGATGTTGAAACAAGCAAACTTGCTATCCCACGATATGAAAGCCGGTTGCGCCAAATGCGGTGCCTGCTCGGCACTGGCCAGTTACGAGGTGTGAAATGTTGATAGAGAACTTTAAACCCTATTTTGCCAACGAATACCTGATCAAATTCGTCACCCAGGATTGGGAGCGCAAACAAATGCTCGACTTACGCCGGTCGGTGTTCTGCGAGGAACAAGGCATCTTCGACGGTAACGACCTGGACGAGATCGACACACAAGCCACTCCCATTGTCGCGATCGCTTGTGTAGCAGGCATACCAGACAGCGTGGTCGGTACCGTGCGCATTCATCAAGAAAAACCCGGCGTTTGGTGGGGCTCAAGATTGGCGGTCGATCAAGACTACCGTAAACAAGGCAGTCTCGGCGCGGCGTTGATCAAGCTGGCGGTAACCAGCGCCCATGCCCAAGGTTGCCACACCTTCCTGGCTCAGGTGCAAAGCCGCAACCAATTGCTGTTCCGCCGCCTGCACTGGAAGTCCTTAAAGGAAATTTCGGTACACGATCGACCGCATTATCTGATGCAAGCCGACCTGGATTGGTATCCGCCCTATGCCGATGGCGCTATCGGTTTCGTTGCCACCGGCAGGATCGCGGCATGAAGTCGCTGGCTGAATTGACGCTCAACATCCGGCAAGGCTTGGGGCTCGCGCATAAGCGCGACATTGCCGGGGTGATGAAGTTGCTGCCCGCTTCCGGCCTCCGGCATTCCGGCACGAAGATTACTATCGGCGACGACTGCGCCGCCATCCCCGACGGCAACGGCTTTTTGCTGCTGGCGACCGAAGGTTTCCTGAACGACTTCGTCACCAGCCAACCCTGGTTTGCCGGTTATTGCGGGGTGATGGTCAACGTCAGCGATATTTATGCGATGGGCGGTCGGCCGATCGCGGTGGTCGATGCGATCTGGAGCGACGGCGAAAGCCAGGCCAAGCCAATTCTGGAAGGCATGGCAACCGCCTCCCAGGTTTACGGCGTGCCGGTGGTCGGCGGTCATAGCAACCTAAGAAACGACCGCCCACAATTGTCGGTGGCGATTCTGGGCCGGGCCAACCGGCTGCTCAGCAGCTTTGCCGCGAAACCCGGACAACAACTGCTGGCGGCCATCGATTTGCGCGGCCATTTCCGCGAGCCCTATCTGTGGTGGGATGCCAGCACCAGCGCGCCACCCGAACGTTTACGCGAAGACTTGGAATTGCTGCCGACATTGGCCGAAACCGGCCTGTGCGCTTCCGCCAAAGACATCAGCAATGCCGGTGTGATCGGCACGCTGTTGATGCTGCTTGAGTGCTCCGGCCTGGGTGGCGTAATCGACATCAATGCGATACCGCGTCCCGCCGACATCGATTTGCCGCGTTGGTTACGGTGCTTCCCGAGCTTCGGTTTCGTACTCAGCATCGATGCCAACGACAGCAACGCGGTAATCGAATTATTCAAACAACGCGACATCGCTTGCGCGGTAATCGGCACGACTGACGCCAGCGGCCAAATGCGGCTCGCCAGTGGCGATGAACAACAATTGTTCTGGGATTTAAACGAAGAGCCTTTGATCGGCTGCGGCCCGCAATCTCAGGGAGTCCCGGCATGAACAACTTCTCTAACCCCAGATGCATCGTTCCCACGATGAATGTTATGACACCCACATCACATGCGGCCATCACTTATCTCAGGGCATTTTGTAGGGTACGCATTTATGCCCCAGAGGGTAGCGCGTACCATTTTCAAAGTTTGCTAGTAGGCAAAGGTTTTAGAAGGTACGCGGTGCGTACCCTACTTTTTCATCACATCAATTTGTGTATACCGATGAGCGTTAGGCATGGGAATCAAACTAAGGAGAAGACCGCATGACTAAGCTGCGTATCGCCATACTTACCCATTCAGTTAATCCGCGCGGCGGCGTCGTGCATGCCATGCAACTGGCCGAGGCGCTGCACGACTTGGGGCACGACGTAACGCTGATCGCTGCAGCGGAACCCGGCAAGACCTTTTTCAGGCCGACCCGCTGCAAGACTTTATTAATACCGCTGCCGACATTGCCAAGCAATTTCACCGAAAGCGTCGGCCAACGCATCCTGGCCTATAGCAACTATTTTGCAAGGCCTGATGCCGAAAATTACGACATTTACCACGCCCAGGACGCCATCAGCGGTTGCGCACTGGCCGATTTAACCGAGCGTGACGTTATTCAAAATTTCATCCGCACCGTTCATCATCTCGACCACTTTGACGACATCTGGCTAATGGACTGGCAACGCTGGTCATTCCAAGCTGCCGAGCAAGTGCTGTGCGTTAGCCGCGATTGGCGGGATAAATTGAGCAATGATTACGGCATCAACGCGCGACAGATCAACAACGGCGTCGATACCCGGCGTTACACGCCCACACCGCAAATCGGAGACGATGATTTACGCAAAGTACTGGGGTTAACCCGAGGCGGTCCGATATTTCTGGCGGTCGGCGGCGTCGAGGCGCGCAAGAATACCTTGCGCATCTTTGTCGCATTCCTCGAGGTATTAAAGCAATACCCCGATGCCCAACTGGTCATCGTCGGCGGCGCTAGTCTGTTAGACCATAGCGAGTACCGGCAACAATTCGATGCCGCAGTAGCCGACAGCGGCATCGAGGACGGTTACGGACAAGCATTGGTAATCACCGGCCCCCTGTCCGATGTGGATATGCCGGGATTGTTCCGGCTAGCCGATGTCTTGGTGTTTCCGTCGTTGACCGAAGGCTTTGGTTTAGTGGTGCTGGAAGCCATCGCCTCCGGCACGCCGGTCATCGTCTCCGCCCGGCCGCCGTTTACCGAATACCTGAAAGCCCAAGACTGTATTTGGACCGATCCGGAAGACAGCGCCGCGATAGCTAAGGCGATGCATGCGGCTGAAGATTTTCCCAAAGACAGTTTACCGGCCATCGCTCAACGCCTGAGTGCCGAGTTTTCCTGGCAAAACTCGGCCCATAGTCATTTAAATATTTATCGCTCACTGCTTGAAACACGAGGAACAGCCCATGCCTGAAATGCGTTTTCGCGTCCGCTGGCCGGACCAATCCGAGAGCCTTTGTTATTCGCCGTCGTTGGTGATCAAGGATTTTTTAGAACCCGGTAAAAGCTATCCGCTGGAAGAGTTTGTCAGCCGCAGCCGCGAAGCGCTGCAAATCGCCAGTGAACGGGTGCGACAGAAATACGGCTACACCTGCTCCAGCGCGATGAGCCAACTGGCAGACATCGAAGCCGTCGCTACCCGGTTTTGGGACGATGACGCTCCGAGAGTCACCGTGATTGAGTTCATCGAATAAGCCCACCCTACCCAAAACCATAACAACACTACAACAGAGGAAGCCATGAAAGAAAAACTAGAAAACACCCGTTTGCACTATGACGTTATCATTGTCGGCGGCGGCCAAGCCGGTCTGTCGGTCAGTTATTGCCTGCAAAAACAAGGCATTAACCACATCATCTTTGAAAAAAACCGCATCGGCCATTCCTGGCGTAACGACCGCTGGGATAGCTTCTGCCTGGTCACCCCCAACTGGCAATGCCAGTTACCGGATTTCCCCTATCCAGGTAACGACCCCAAAGGCTTTATGCTCAAGGATGAAATTGTCGAGTATGTCGAAGCGTTCGCTCAAAAGGTCAATCCCCCGATACGCGAAGGTGTATCGGTCACCCGTGTTTGCCGCGGACAAAATGGTCAGTTCAATGTCTCAACCAGTTGTGGTGAATTCACTGCCGATCACCTGGTGGTCGCCACCGGCGGTTACGATATTCCCATCGTGCCCGATTATGCCCACAGCCTGCCCAAGCGCATCAAGCAAATCCACTCTGTGGATTATCGTAACCCCGAGCAACTGCCTGAAGGCGAGGTGCTGGTGGTCGGCTCCGGCCAATCCGGTGTGCAGCTTATGGAAGACCTGCATCTGGCCGGTCGAAAAGTGCATCTGGCGGTGGGTAGCGCGCCCCGCTCACCGCGCATGTATCGTGGCCGCGAAACCACCGAATGGCTATATGATCTGGGCTTTTACGATTTGACCATAGACCGCCATCCCTTGGGCGATGAGGCCAAACACAAGACCAACCATTTTCTGACCGGACGCAGCGGCGGTCACGAGATCGATTTGCGCAAATTTGCGCTGGAAGGCGTCAAGCTCTACGGCAGCATGGCCAACATCAACGGCACCACGCTGGAGTTTCAACCGGATCTAACCAAAAACCTGGACGATGCCGACGAAATTTATGTCAACATCCGCAACGATATAGATCGTTATATTGCCGACAACCATATCGATGCGCCGGTCGAACCGCCATTCCGCAAGGTGTGGGAGCCCGAGTTCGATCCGACCAGCATCGACGCCGACGCCGAAAACATCACCAGCATCGTCTGGGCGATTGGTTTCAGGCCGAATTACCGTTGGATAGAATTGCCGGTGTTCGACGGCCGCGGCTACCCGCAATTCGATCGCGGCATCACCCATGTGGACGGCTTGTATTTTATCGGTTTGCCTTGGTTGCATACCTGGGGATCAGGACGATTTCTGGGCATTGCCGACGATGCGCATTATCTGGCCAACATTATTCACGGCAAATTGGCAGTTAAGGACGTGGCGTTAGGCGCTTGTTGATACCGGGCTTCGGCAAAGGCCGTAAGACGCAATATGTAGGGCGTCAATAGGTGCAGCCGTATTGCGCCGTTGTTGGTCTTCAAGCATTGCGAAAATCCGATATGAAAGGTACGGTTCTAAAATGTAGGATGTGCCGACGCAAGGAGGCGCATCTGTCGCGAACGGTGCGCTTCACGTTGTTCAGCACACCCTATAATCCTGCCGACGTTGTTGTCTGCGGCGCCTGTGCCGGCGCCCATCACCGGGCCTGGGCGCACGATGCACGCATAATCGCCACTCGCTTTGTCATACCGTACGCAGAAAACGATAATAAGGTAGCGAGACTTACTGTTTCTTAAACGGTAGCCTACCCGACTGTTTTTTATGATTATGTATCAGCTTTTCAAGTGAAGCTTCATAAGTTTCTCCAGCCAAGCCATAAAGACTTGAACGCGCTTAGGCACATGGCGACGGTTACCATAGAGCAATGTTACCGGTAACGGAGAGGCTTGGTATTCCGGCAAGATTTCGATCAAACTGCCATTGTCGATATGCGGGCGAAGACTGGGTTCCGGCCCCTGAATAATCCCTAGTCCTGCAAGGCAGGCCGCCAGATAGGCGCTGGAGTTGTTTACTGTAAGGTTACCTGTCATCGGTACGTGAAGAGCTTCACCGGTCAGGTTATCGACATATTCAAAACCCGTTGGTTTGGAACCGAAGCCGAGCGAATAGTGAATCAGTGTATGGTTTTTCAGATCATCGAGCGTTTGCGGAGTGCCGTGATTTGCCGCGTAAGTGCTACTTATACAGTTTATCAGGCGATAGGCCCCCAAACGTCGCGCGATGAGACTGGAATCCGCTACGTTGCCGGCTCTCAGCACGCAATCAAAACCTTCGCCGATCACATCGACGAAATGATCGGACGCGCTAAGCTCGATGTCAATATTAGGGTAAATCGCCATGAATTCAGGGAGACGGGGGACAACAATATTACTGGCTGCGCCAACCGACATATCTACTCGCAAACGCCCTTGCAGGTCGGCGGGATGGAGGCGAAACAACTCCTGCAATTCCTCCATATCCGCGACCAAATCTTTGCACCGTTCATAAAATACTTGCCCATCCTGAGTCATTTGTACTTGGCGTGTCGTGCGATGTAGTAAACGAGTACCGGTCAGGTTTTCCAGCCACTGAATAGCGATTGACGCAGAGGCTTTGGGGAGCCCCAACGCCTGGGCCGCTTGAGTGAAGCTGGCCGCTTCCGCGACTCGAACGAAAATGCGCATGGCTTCTAATTGATTCATCGGCTGTTATTGTTTAGATTTTTTGAACAGTTATATCAAATATTACTTATTTATCTATATATTTCAGCCCAATATACTCCCGCCCACTAACCCACCGCAAATAGGTGGCATTTCAATGCAGTGGAGGATGATATGAACAAAATCGCATTAATCACAGGCGCTTCTCGCGGCATAGGTAAAGCGATTGCTTTGCGCCTTGCCGATGACGGTTTCGATATCGCGGTGAATTACTCCCGGAACGGCGAACAAGCCGACGAAGTGGTTGCCCAGATCCGGCAATCAGGCCGCCGTGCATTGGCTGTTCAAGCCGATGTCAGCGATCCGAACCAGGTTGAAACCCTGTTTGCGACGGTGGAAAAATCCCTGGGAAACATTGATGTGCTGGTGAATAACGCCGGTATCATGAAGCTGCAAAAACTGAGGGAAGCCGATAACGAAACTTTCGATCAAATCATGGATGTCAACTTGAAGGGCACCTTCAATACCTTGCGCTTGGCCGCACGGCGACTCAACGATTACGGTCGGATTGTCAATTTCTCCACCAGCGCCATAGCCTTGGCCCTGCCGGGCTATGCTATCTATAACGCTTCTAAAGCAGCAGTCGAAGCGCTGTCCCAGACCTTTGCCAAAGAACTGCGAGGTAAATACATCACGGTAAACTGCATCGCTCCGGGACCGACCTGCACCGATTTGTTTTTGGAAGGCAAAACCGAAGAACAAATCTGGCAGCTTGCTAAACTGTCACCCTTGGAAAGGCTGGGTTCACCGGAAGAAATCGCCCATGTCGTCAGTTTTCTGGTTGGCCCGGACGGCGGCTGGATAAACGCACAGGTTTTGCGAGCCAACGGCGGCATTGTGTAACAGCTTGCCCAGAAAGACGAAATACCAATACTTACCATATCCACAAAAGGAAATAAGCTCATGTCCAAACAGCTGTTAACCACCTATACCTTGCACGATCTAAACCTTAAAAACCGCGTTGTTCTGGCCCCCATGACGCGGGGGCGGGCCGGCAAAAATCGACTGCCTAACGCCATAATGGCCGAATACTACGTCCAAAGGGCGTCGGCAGGGTTGTTGATCACCGAAGGTACCACGATTTCCGCGCAAGCCAACGGCTGGAACGAATCGCCGGGCATCTATACCGATGACATGGAAAGCCGGTGGCGGCCCATCACCGACGCGGTGCATGCGAAAGGTGGCACGATCTTTATGCAGCTTTGGCATTGCGGTCGGGCATCCCATAGCAGTTTTCACGACGGCGAGCCGGCCGTAGCCCCTTCGGCGATCGCGATCAACGGCGACTATATCCACACACCGAACGGCAAAGAAGTTTACGAGACGCCCCGTGCCTTGGAGACCGATGAATTGCCCGGCATCGTCGAGGACTATCGCCGCGCCGCCGAGCGGGCCAAACAGGCCGGATTTGACGGGGTGGAGATTCACTCCGCCAACGGCTATTTGCTGGATGAGTTTCTCCAGTCGAAAACCAACCGCCGCACTGACCGCTACGGCGGCAGCATCGAAAATCGTTACCGCTTGTTAGGTGAAGTGGTCGCCGCGATCAGTACCGTATGGCCGGCGCATCGAATCGGAGTCAGATTGTCGCCGAATGGAGCCTTTAACGATATGGGCTCGCCGGATTATCGGGAGCAATTTAGCTATGTCGCACAACAACTCGACCGGTTCAATTTGGCTTATTTGCATGTGATGGATGGCTTGGCTTTCGGTTTCCATGAGTTGGGCGAACCGATGACCTTGGCCGACTTTCGCCAACTGTTTCAAGGTCCGCTGATGGGTAACTGCGGCTATGACCCGCTCAGTGCGGAAACCGCTATCGCCGAAGGCCATGCCGATTTGATCGCTTTCGGCCGGCCGTTTATCAGCAATCCGGATTTGGTCGAGCGTTTCGTAGCGGATGCGACGTTGAACCCACCGGCGGACATGAAAGATTGGTACTCGCCAACCGGTAGCTTGGGTTATACCGATTATCCAACTTGGTCGAATAACAGTTAGTTGGAGATCGTAACGTGATTTCATGTACGGGAAATATGTCACTACAACAAGGCTATGTTTTTATTGGTCCTTTTGACTTTCAACCATCAACTCCCTCACCAACTCCCCCAGCTTCTTCAAAGCTTTTTCCACCCGGTCATTCCACGGCACCGCGCAACTCAAGCGGATGCAGTTGCCGTATTTCTTTTGGGTGGCGGAGAACAGCGGGCCAGGGGCAATGATGATGTTTTCCTGACTGGCGCGACGGTGCAGTTCCATGGCGTCGACACCGGCAGGCAATTCCACCCAGAGCGCAAAGCCGCCTTCCGGCTGAGTGACGCGGGTGCCTTCCGGAAACAGCAGGCTAACCGCCTTGACGGCCAGTGCCACGTTGCGGGCATATTCCTGACGGACCTGGCGCAGGTAACGGTCGTAACCGCCCTGCTCCAACATGTGGGCTACGATCAATTGGTTCAAGGTCGGCACGGCCTGGTGCAGCATGTATTTCAGGTTTTCGACTTTTTCCTTGTAGCGGCCCGGTACCAACCAGCCGACGCGGATGCCTGGCGACAACGTTTTGGCGAAGGAGTTGCAATAAAGCACCTGGCCTTGTTGGCTCCAGGCCTTGCAGACCGATGGCCGCCGCAAGCCAAAGCCTAAGTCGCCGTAAACGTCATCTTCGACCAACGGAATCTCATGTTTTTCCAGCAAGGCTACCAAGGCTTGCTTGCGTTCGTCGCTCATGCAAGAACCGAGCGGGTTGTTGTAATTGGAGACAACCAGGCAGGCCTTGATCGGCCATTGTTCTATAGCCATTTGCAAGGCGTCCAGCGATAATCCGTCGCGCGGATGGGTGGGGATTTCCAAGGCCTCCATGCCGCAGGATTCGATAACTTGCAACAAACCGTAAAAAGTCGGCGATTCGATGGCGATCAAGTCGCCGGGGTCGCAAACGGCCATCAACGCCAGCCGCACCGCCTCGCGGGCACCGTGGGTGACGACAATGTCGTCCGGGCTGTCGGCACATTGCAGTTCCACCATGCGCTTGGCAATTTGTCGCCGCAGTTCCTGATTGCCGAGCAATTCGTCGGCGTCGAAGCAGCGTTTACCAAAGGTGCGCGACACCTTGCCAGTAGCTTGTTGCAGAGCATGAGCCGGTAAAAAGTCGGCATGCGGCACCGACGAGCCCAGGTTGATCAGGTACGGGTCTTTGGCGGCGCGCAGAATTTGCCGGGTCAGCGATTGGCCGGTGACTTTAGCCGGGGTGACCGGTGCATCGGAGATTTCCGGTTCGATAATCGCTTGCCGATGAAAGCTACTGACATAGTATCCGGAGCGCAGGCGGGCCTGAATTCGGCCACTGTCTTCCAGCAAGCGATAGGCTTCCAGCGCCGTGGAGATACTGACATGTAATTGCTGGCTTAGTTTTCTGACGCCGGGCAGTTTTTCACCCGGTTTGTAAACGCCCTGCTCGATATGCGCAATCACCGTTTCGGCGACGGTTTCGTATAAGTGTTTCATGCTAACTATTCAGTGTATTTTTCTAAGTTATCCGGCTTGCTGCAATGATGCCATCAATACCTACCCCTCTTTGAAAAAGATATGAATAGCCCAATGATTAACAACGATGCAATAAAAGCAATTACCAAATTGCCCCATGTGCTCGAAAAGCCGCCAGTTCTAAATACTGGATTGAGCCGGGGTAAAGTCGGAGGATGCTGAACGAGCAGGGAAAATTCTAAATAGAGAAGAGGATTAGGAACAGAAGCAGAAACTATATATTTTGGCAGTACAGATGCTCTATTTGGCGATCTATTATGCGTAATTAAACTGTAACTGTTCTACATCGCGGAGAGGCCGGAAGTATCGACCGCAAAATAAAACCACTTGATGAGTCGGTAAGTAACCAATTGAAATTTGAGATGTGAGATGTGAATCTCAGTCGTTTGTGGATTTAGATTTGGGGATAGGCGAGTAGCAGAGAATATGGCCGAACTAAGAGAACACAGTGAGGACTTAGTTCTTGGTTGGTTGAGTGGGTCGTTATCTGAACTCACAAGACCTGACCCTATTCGTCCTTTTGGCACACATTATCGGATTGCTGAGCTGTCAAACGGCCAGAATTACCAAATAAATACATTCTTACTTCTTCGGAAAACCCACGCTCTGCGCCGCTACAATCCACTGTGTTGACTTAAGTTTCATCGCTTTGGCTAACACATCCTTATCAACTGAGCCTCGAACAACGGTCGCCAGACCAGCGGAGGCGCAATACAAGTAGACATTCTCACCGATAAAGCCGGTATTGATTGCCGCAGTGATTTTTCTATCTTCTTGACTGGTGTCTGCAGCCATACGGGCAAAGTCAGATACGTAAATCAA
>Ga0208625_100291_pt1 | contig 13273 bp, 14 predicted proteins | sample LakWasMeta8_HOW4_2_FD_183858 | JGI IMG/M metagenome (GOLD analysis project Ga0208625, IMG submission 183858) | Freshwater sediment methanotrophic microbial communities from Lake Washington under simulated oxygen tension - Sediment Metagenome... | ecosystem: Environmental > Aquatic > Freshwater >... | reverse complement strand
GGCCAAACAATCCCCGAAAGTCGAAAAAGTCTTCGTCGCGCCCGGCAATGCGGGCACCGCGCTGGAGCCCGGCATCGAAAACGTCGCGATCGCGGTCGATGACATCGATGCCTTGCTCGACTTTGCCCAACAGCAGGCGATTGGCTTGACTATCATCGGCCCCGAAGTGCCTCTGGTGCTCGGCATCGTCGACCGCTTTCAGGCAGCGGGACTTCCTTGCTTCGGCCCGACCGCCGAGGCCGCGCAGCTCGAAGGCTCGAAAAGCTTCTGCAAGGACTTCATGGTCCGCCATAAGATTCCGACCGCCGCCTATCAGACTTTTACCGATAAGGATCAGGCGATCGCCTATATCAAGGCACAGGGCGCGCCTATCGTGGTCAAGGCCGACGGCCTGGCCGCCGGCAAGGGCGTGATCGTCGCGCAGAGTGAACAGGAAGCGATAGCTGCGGTAGAGGACATGCTGTCCGGCAACGTGTTCGGCGAAGCCGGCAGCCGGGTCGTGGTCGAGGAGTTTCTGCAAGGCGAGGAGGCCAGTTTCATCGTGATCGCCGACGGCAGCCATGCGCTCGCGATGGCGACTTCGCAGGATCACAAGGCCCGCGACGACGGCGACCAGGGCCCGAACACCGGCGGCATGGGCGCGTATTCGCCGGCGCCGGTGGTGACGCCCGAGATTCATCAGCGCGTGATGAATGAGGTGATCGAGCCGACCCTGAAAGGCATGGCCGAAGACGGCCTGCCGTACACCGGCTTCCTGTACGCGGGCCTGATGATATCCGCCGACGGTTCGATCAAGGTGCTTGAATACAACTGCCGCTTCGGCGACCCCGAAACCCAGCCGATCATGATGCGCCTGAAGAGCGATCTGGTCGAACTCTGCGAAGCGGCCCTGGCAGGCAGTCTCGATCAGGTTACGAGCGAATGGGACCCGCGCCCCGCGCTCGGCGTGGTGATGGCGGCCGGCGGTTATCCCGACGCCTATCAAAAAGGCGCAGTGATCAAAGGCCTGCCAACCGGCGAAAGCAGGGACAGCAAAGTCTTCCACGCCGGCACGGCGCAATCCGGCAAAGACGTCGTGACCGCCGGCGGCCGCGTGCTCTGCGCCTGCGCGCTGGGCGACACGGTCGCGGAGGCTCAGAACAAGGCCTACCGCCTGGTCCGGGATATCGACTGGGACGCTGTTTATTACCGGACCGACATCGGCTTCAAGGCGATCGATCGGGTACCGTGAGATTATCATTGCCAGGCTTCGCTCTTCCAACGATAAGTTTTGCGATGTAGCGCTTAACTTAACAAACATGGAGAGGATTTCATCGCCTCGAAAATGAAAGTCATCCGTGGGAGCGACGCCTACGTCGCGACTTGACGCTAATCGCGACGTAGGCGTCGCTCCCGCAACTCGCTTAAGCCCGCGCAGGTTCGATTAGCGCAGTAGAAAGCTTAGGGACAAGTAGAAAGCTTAGAGACAGGTCTTGCTCAAGCATTTTTAGATCTGCTTTTATTGATCGCTCTACTGACTGTAGAATAATGTACGCCAAATGCATCGGCAATTTGCTGCATGGTGTAATCACCGCTCGCATAAGCTTTTTTCATTCCTTCCTTGGCATTGGGAAAGGTTTCGACATAATAGCTTAATGGTTTGCCTAAAGGTCTTCGTTGCGCTTTTGGGATTTCTTTTAAATTCCCCGATTCGGCTTGAATTTGGCTTTGTAGTCTTTCCACGAAGGCTTTCTCGCCAAGAAAAATCTGATTTTTTAGTTTTTCCCAAACGGGAGGCAATCCGATGCCGGCACGGACAAAATTCTGATATCGAACAATCGCTTGTTCTCGTTCCGAACCCAATTGGCTTAACAACCAATCAATGTGTAAGTATCTTAACGGCGGAACTTTACCGATCATTGCTCGATAACTGCTCCAAGGCCAATCCGCTACATCTTTGACCATTTGCGCTCTTACCGGATTCAACACCACATAGCGAGACAGCTCAAGCAAATAACTGTCCTTTTCCACCAGGATGGCTTTATAGCGACCTTGAAATACATGGCCGACTCTTCGATGTCGCCGATTGAAAGTTTGCGTGTAAACGCCATTCAACTGACGCATGCCCTTGGATAAATTGCCCTCCACAGTCTCTACGACCACATGGTAATGGTTGCTCATCAAACAATACGCATGGCAAATCCAGTTAAATCGGGTGCAAACATCGTTGAACAATGCGAGCCAGTTTAATCGATCTTCATCATCAAGGTATACCTCGCCTCTTGCATTACCGCGCGAAGTCACATGATATAACCCGCCTGCCAATTCTAATCTGAGTGGTCTCGCCATAAGTGTCAGTGTAAACAGATTTTTGCTGTATTGCAAGACCTGACCCTAAGGTCCTGACCCTAAGGTCTGACCCTAAGGTCTGACCCTAAGGTTCTAAGGTCGCACAAGATATAAAATAACGGGGCAGGGTAAATTGTATAAATTAGCCTCTAAGGTAACTAAATGAATATTCAAGGCTACGGCAAAGCATTCGAAGAAATAATCAATCAATTTGAACGGCAAATTGATTTTTCACTGCCAGAAGATTACAAGTACTTTCTTCGAAAATGTAATGGTGGAACACCAAAGATTAGATATAGTACTTTCATGATTGCAGAATTGAACGAAGAAATACCCTTGCAAGTGTTGTATGGCTTAGCTTTTGATAACAGCGAGTTAGATTTACAAACTTGGCGTAATGAATATGAAGATGATTTGGAGTCGAATAGTTTAATAATAGGTCATGATTTTGGTTCGGGTTTGATTGTTTTAATAAATTCCCCTGAAAAAAAAGGAGTCTACTACTGGGATCATACTTTTAATTTTGAACAATCAACAGAAGAAAAAAATACTTACAAAATTGCAGATAGTTTTCAAGCTTTTGTCGATAAGTTAAAAAAGCCATGATTAAGTACATGGGGTCTTAGATAAGTACCTATGACCCCTGATCGTTAATCAATGGGGGCGATAATGGCGGCAATCACTCAAGATAATAAGCAAATAGAAAAGAAGCTGCACAAAGCTTTAGCAGGCTGATTAAATAGAAGGAGTGTGTATATGTTAGATGCTGATTTTAAAGAATCGCTTAAGCTGGCTGGTCAGTTGAGGCCTAATTATCCTTTGAGTCTTGGAAATAAAACAGATAACTTGGAAAATATTATCGGGAAGTTAAATGTAAATATCCCGGAAATATTTTCAGCGATATATGGAAATATTTCTGGAACAAAACGCAGTATTAAGGATCAGGAATTAATGGATTATACGCCTGGTTATAGGTTGATACATGTTTCTGAGATTGTAGAAGAAAAAAATATCCTTGATAGTGTTTTTGTTAAGAATGATTTTGCTGAAATCGAGGTTATTATTCCGTTATTGGTGAACTATTCGAGTGACTATATTTGTTACTGTAAATATTCTACTGGCGAAGAATACATTTGTGCGCTGATGCATGATGAAGGAGAACTGGTTTTAATGCATAAAAGCCCAAAGAAATTTTTGGAGACTATTTGCGAATTGTACAAACAAGGTGTTTATTTTTTGGATAGTGATGGCTATCTTGATTATGATAGCGACAAAGAGGCTGTGGTGGGTTCTAAACTAAATCCAGGAATTGAGTATTGGGGATAAACGAAAAAAAATTAGCGATATGCAGTATTGCTTGGTTGTCGGAATCATCAAACTGATGCGGTAAAATGGTGGAATAGTACAGGAAAACATTATGGAGCGCGCTCACCCGAAGTAAGAAAATGGATGCTGGATTCTAAAAATTATAGGCTTGATCATTACTGCATTAATAGAAGCTCAGGGGCAGGCTTACCTGATCGTTATTTACCACCCACTAAATAGGAATTAACAATGCAAGATTTAGATGCGACAATTCGTGACTCAATTGATGAGCCTTTTATTCAATCGGCGCAGGCACAAAAAGCAGGCGATATGGAGTTGGCAATTAAACTTGCGGAGCAGGCATGGGAAAAGCTACCAGAGCCTAAATTTGATTGGGATGTTTCAATGAGTTTTGCCCATTCTATTGCAGAAACTTATCGTGAGGCTAAGTTATTTGACAAGGCTTTATCCATAATGCAAGCTCTTTTTGATTCAGGAACTCTTTTTGATTCAGGAACTCTTTTTGATTCAGGAACTCTTTTTGATTCAGGAACTCTTTTTGATTATGATGATGGCCCTAGATTTATATTAGCCACTATTTATTACCATCAAGGAAATCTTGCTGAAGCAAAAAAATGGTTTGCTATTGCCGACAAAATATCTAAAGGTCATTGTTTTAGAGAAGAATCGCAAGAATATTTTAAGTTTTATAAATCGAAGTAATTTTGAATGTTAGGTTGATTTTATGGAGTTGTCCGATGATATTTATTCAAAAATCACTGATTTTTCTGATCAAGGAAATGATTATTTAGACGAAGGTAATTATGACAAAGCTATTCTTGCATTTGAAAACGCACTTAAGTTATTACCCGAACCTAAAGCGCAGTGGGAGGCCTATACTTGGCTTAAAGCCTCTATCGGAGATGCTCATTTTCAGTCAAATCGGTTTAGCGAGTGTTCAGAGTCTGAATTTGATGCGTTAAATGGGCCGGATGCAATGGAAAACCCTTTTATCCATCTCAGACTGGGGCAAGCATTATTTGAATTGGGTCATATGGAGCGCGCAGAATCTGAGCTACTTCAAGCCTATATGCTTGAGGGGAAGGTTATTTTTTCCGAAGATAATCCGAAATATGAAAAATTTATGTCATCAAAATACGATATATCCTAGTCTGGTATTTTATTTCAAGATATAAAATAACGGGGCAGGGTAAATTGTATAAATTAGCCTCTAAGGTTCAGATATTTCAAAGGCGCATTATCTACAATGTTGGCACGCATTGGCAATTGTCATATAATTTGACCGTCTCGATATAATCTACTTAATACCTGTTGACTAACAACAAAAAACTTGGTGGCATAGTATGCAAATTTCTATAATAACGTTATTGCTTGGTTTGATGATGTATCTTCCGCCAGCTTTCTCCAAGGGTAATAATAACGAGTCGCTATGCAAGCCTTCTTCTCATGCAGAATTTGACGTAGAGCCTGAAATCCTATGGACGACGCGCCCTGTTTATCCTGAAAATCTTCGACAATCCGGTAATATTGGTGGTGTCTTGTTAGCGCTTTCGATTGCCTCGGATGGAACCGCGCGAGATTTTGAAATACGAAAGTCTGACCATCCCAGTCTTGAGTCCGCTGTTCTCGACGCTCTGTTAAAAGCTCGGTTCAAACCTGCGCTGAAAGGCGGCAAGCCAATCAACTCCAGTGTTTGCTTGCCTGTAAAATTCCAAACTTCTTTGAGCGCAGTGTCTGCAAGCGGTGCCAATCTCTATTCTATTCCGCAAGAAAGCCCCAGCGGCTTACCTGAGGAGATGCAATTTGACCAACCACCTACGCCGCTTATTATCACCGCTCCGGTTTATCCGTTCGATTTGGCTCGACAGGATATAGAAGGTTCAGCCAAGGTGTCTTTTCTTATCGGGCTAAACGGTAAAGTGGTTAAGACCGAAATTATCGAAGCTACGCATCCTGATTTTGGTCTTGCAACGGCGGCAATGCTCGAGTCGTGGCAATTTGAGCCCGCTCTGAAAAAGTCTAAAAAGTCCTACGCATTTTTCATGATGGAAGTGGAGTTCAGTTCCACAAACCGTGATACAAGATTGTCCAATAGTGCTCGGCGTCTATTGTCACTTGTCAAGGATTCCCCCGCGAAGATTTATGAATTAAAGGATTTGGATAAAGTACCGAAGGCGCTTTATCAGGTAGTGCCAGTTTACCCGCGGAGATATGTACAAGAAGGCGTTAAAGATACGGTAATCTTGGAGTTTTTTCTTGATGAAAGAGGGACTGTGCAACTGCCTCGCATAGTCTCTGCTAAGAGTTTACCATTGGCTTGGAGTGCCGCGACTGCGTTAGCGCGATGGCGGTTTGAACCGCCTTTGCATGGCGGCGAGCAGGTTAGCGCCAAGATGCAAATACCTTTCGAATTCAAATTAACCGATTCAGCCTTGTAGGTCGGGCACGCTTTTTGTGCCGGACATCTCGATGTCTGTATATCGCAATGTTGTCTCCTGCCTGACTGTCAGAATGTCGGGCAACGATAAGGCTGTTGCCCGACCTACCAGGCTGGCGCTGCGCGGCTTTATCGCGCAGCGTCCGTGTGGACTGCCGGGTTAGAGTGCGCTGCATCTTCATCGAGATTAGGTTACGGCAAGCAATAGTTCTTCTGCACTGGATGGGTGGAGATGGTCTGTTCTGCCCACGAAATAGCGTCGGGTAAGTTCAGTTGCAGATATGTTTTTGACTTCCCGAAAGCCCGCATCATGAGCCAGTTGTGCTATCTCTGTGGGGCTAAATAGGCTGATAAAAGGCGTGCCAGCCATTCTTGCAAATTTTTCCGTCGCCTCACGTCCAGGCCGCTCTTCCGGTTCTATTAGCCCAAGGGGTAGTTGAAATGTCATGACGAGTGTAGAGCCAGAAGCGATTTGCGCGACGTGGCGCATGGTAGCCGCGATTGCATCTCGGGTCAGGTACATGGAAACGCCCGAGGAGGCCACCACGGCAGGTTTTTTCGGGTCAAAACCTGCGGCCAACAATTGCTCCCACCACGAGTCACTTTTTTCAAAGTCTACTTGTACAAGCCGCAACCAATCCGGGATTCCCCAGCCAAGCTCAATGAGGCGTTGCCGCTTCCAGGCTTGCGGGCGCGGCTGATCAATCTCAAAGATTCGCAATCGGGAGGCAATATCTGGTCTGCGTTGAGCGAAGCTGTCCAGTCCAGCCCCAAGGATGACGTACTGACTTACGTCCTTGCTTGCCTGTTCGATGACTCGATCTTCGATGAAGCGGGCGCGAGCAACGATGGAAGCGCGTGAGCGGGCTGTAGCGCGGGGATTCATATCGGGGCGGCGTTGCCACCCATCGTCTGGTGCAATAAGTTGAAACCCTATTTCGTCCTCCAGCACATGGGGTGACGGATCAATCTGGACATGCATGGCCCGCCATAACGCGACCCGTACTGCGGTTTTGTCTGCTTCCTCTTTTTGTTGATTCTGCATAGTCGGCGTTTCTTTCGAGATGACTGAAAAATCTGGTCAAGCACTTTAACGTAAAGGTAAGGGGCGCGCCGCTTGATGGGATTTAGGATTCGCTCAAAAATAACTTCCCGAAATCCCCCTACGGAAAAGCTCGATAATTCCAACGAGGAAGATGCTCATCAAAAACAATCCTGATGTTTTCGAGGAAATCCGCGGCGCATTTTTTCCCGGTCTCATAAACGCCCGCCAACACCTCCACCGTGACCTTCAGTCCGGTGGACGTTCTTGCCTTTTCCATGAACTGCTTGGCAATGGCGAGCGAATGAAAGACGACGCCCTGGCAGGCACGGGTGATGTGCGGAAACAAGCGATGCTCAATCGGATTGTGTTTTGAGCAATACGGCGGATAATGCGCAATGCGAATTTCCAGCCCCAATTGAGTCGCCAGCGCCTGCAACGCTTCCTTGAACACATGGCGATTGGCAGCATTACTGCCGCCGCCATCGCAGAGGATAAGCAATCTGCGGGCTTCGGGATAGTGCCGGTTGCCGTGCCGGTGCCACCATTGGGCGATGCTGGCACAGCACAATTCGCTGGTATCGTGGCTGGTGTTGCGGTGTATCGTGCCTTCGTTTCTCGCCAAATCATAGAGGCCATGCGGGATCAATTTCCCGCTGCCGGCGCGGGGAAAGTCATGATCCAGGGTGTCGACCGGCGCCTGTGTGTAGGTGTAACCATCGCGGGCGAAATCGCCCAGCAGCTCTTTCTTTTTGGTATCGATGCTGAGCACGGGATCGCCTGCGCACAGATACGCGTCTTTAAGCCGGGCAATGTTTTCGAACTGGGCATTGCGGTCAGGGTGGGCACCTAATGCCTTTTTCTTGCGCGCTTTACGCCGACCTAATTTGTGTTTTTTCAACAACTTGCGCACAGTGTTTGGGCTGGCCGGCGTCGCTTTCGCGGCCAAGCGCCGACTGATTTCGCCGCACGACAGATTGGTCCACAAGACACCTTCGCGCATCGGGTCGCCGGCGGTGAAGTCCGCTAACAGGCCGAGAAAGTGAGTCTCCAACTGCGCTGATCGCTCAAGCGCCGTTTTCCGGCCCCCACCTTTTTTTTCGGACCCGATCCGCTGCCGGGTCATCGGTCGCGTCGAGTTCCAACTGGCCCCGGCGGATGGTCTTGGGGTCCAGGGCAAATAGCCGGGCGATATAATCAATGCCGCCATGCCCCAGCTTGGCGGCTTCTATGCCGGCATAGCGGCGTCTATCTTTCTCGGATAGGCTCGCAAAAAGGCGTTGCATTTTGACTTCTACTGCGCGCTCGTAACCGGTCATGCTCTGGCGGAATTTTCATTATCGACGGCCTGCTATTATCCGCCAATTCGCTTCCATTTAGGGAAGTTGTTTTTGACGAAATCCTTAGCGGAGCCATTGAACCCGATTCAAAAGCCAACCTCCGAAACCGCATCAGGGCGGCGCGTCCCTTTGAGCGCAATGTTAGGCATCTGTTTGCTCATGGAAGACTACGAGATTGCCGTCTGGATCGAGGATCGCAAACTCCAACGTTCCCCAAGGCTTCCGCTCCAACGGGGCATTTGGATGAACAATATTCTCGGCCTTGCAATGCTGATATAGGGTTTCCACGCCGATGACTCGAACCCTGCAGCTTGTTGCTTCGGCGATCTTCCTGTCGTTGCACGCCCAGAAATGGATGCCGATGTTCCCATGATTGACGACCCCGTAGACTCCTTGCGCGGCATGCATTCTGGTAAACCCCAGCTTCGACTCGAAGAAACTGACACTTCGCTCAATGTCGAGCGATGCCAAGACTGGTGTGGCAGCTACGAATTCAATCGAACTATGCACAAGAACTCCTCTGATACCTAACGCAAAGGTAAGGGGCGCGCCGTGGACAAGCCTTAAACGAAGCCGCCGAACCTGATTAAAAAACCAACCTTCAAAACCGCATCAGGGCGGCGCGTCCCTTGACCGCTGGGTTAGACCCAGAATATTTCTTGAGAGACCACCGACTCGATTTATGGGCTTTGTGTCAAAGTTATCTTGTCGCCATTGACCCGCCAGAGTCCCTTTTGCGTGGAAACGTAGACCGGCAAATTCCATTGGAGACTGGCCAATACGTGAGTTTCCAAAGGGCAATCCGTGATCAAGTGAGAGACAAAAAGACCTGCCGATGGCTCACCGTTGGGACCGCCTCGTACTGGCACTTCAATGACAGTTTTGGACAGCGGCATTACATAGATTGGGGAACCGCCATTTTCAGGCATGAGTACACGATAATGCAGGCCAAATACAGCAACACCCGGCTTGGAGGCCCCGGCGAGTGCGTATACCAAAATCCCTTTCTCGTGGTTGATTTCTGCGGGTAACACGATGGGGTTTATCGGCTGAAATACTTTAGGTAATGCCGCCAACGCTTTTTGACGTGCACGCACAACCTTCAAAAAGGACTCATGGGCGGCTTCCGATGGATCGAGAGCTTTGAATTCAGGCTTGATGTTTGGCTTTACACGAAGCCGGTATGCGATGCGTGGCGGATCGTCGCGTGTGAAGAAATAAACGAGATAGGAGTCTTTCGGGCGACCTTCCTTATCTCCCTCACGCACTGGCAGATAACCGCCGACCGAACGCTTGTCAGGGATACCGGGTACGCGCTCCAGGAGTTCATCGGTCGCAATTGCCGAAACCATGTCGAGTAAGTAAAGCTCCCTTCCAATCTTCTCGGCCTTCCGTATCTCGGTGCTGCACTCCTGCGGAATCGGAATGTCGGCCTGTTTTTCTTGTGGGGAGGCACGATCTACAGGCGCCGCCGTGCAGGCGCCGAATACGAAAACACCCAGTACCAGACTCAAACAACGCTTCATATTGAATTTTCTCGGATCAGCCTAACTAACATTATGCATCCTAAATGACGCAAAACTTTGCATCATCAAGTTGCCTAATGCATTTCAAAAAATGAAAAACTGAACTTAATCAGTTATATAAGAAAATTTATCACTTCCTAATAGGCCGCAGCTCTCGAAATATTTATTCCGGGCAATCGGCTAAGCAACTAATTAGGTTACGACAAAATCGTCCAGGGCATTCTAACATCGATGCCGAGAAGACTTATTTAGCTTGGATTAAGCACGTTATTTTGCACGTTGGTAAAAAAGCATCTGAGAAATACCCAGGCAGGGTGCGCACTGCGCAACATTGACGGTAGAGAAAGATAAGTTTCGTTAGAGATAGGTGGATCAGGATCGGTTTGTTTATCGCCGAATTCTACGTCTTTGCCATGCGTGACATCCATAAGGTGCGCGGTGCGCACCCTACCAGGCTCCACGACCTCATCGGAGCACGATCGGATCGTCCCCCATTGTTGGACGGCTGGACGTTTCTTGCTCCAGGGAGGATAATCGCTGAACTTTCCTGCGCAATCGAGCCTAAATCTTTCCGTCAAAGTTTATTCCGACGCCATGGCCAATCCACTGTACCCGCTGGTCGATCATTTCCGAAATCTCGCTCCCGACTCCGGCGATTTTGTGCTGGCCACGATCATCGAAACGCAGGGTTCGACTTATCGGAAAGCTGGCGTGCGGATGCTGATCACGAACGACGGCGAATGCCTGGGGCTGCTGAGCGGCGGCTGTTTCGAAAGGGATCTGGTAGAGCGTTCGCGTTCGGTCTTTGCCAGCGGTCAGGCCGCGACGGTACAGTACGACATGCGTTCGCCTGATGACGTGGTCTGGGGGCTTGGGCTCGGCTGCAACGGGGCGGTCACCATCCTGCTGCAATTGCTGAAGGCTGATCAACATTATTATCCTTTGAGCGCGCTGGCCGAGGCGACCGAAAACGACCGGCGCGGTGTGCTGGCCATCGTGGTCGAGTCCGCGCATCCGCCATTGCCGGCGGGACGGTCGCTATTTTTCAGCGTAGAAGATTTAGAAAACGATCAATCGCCCTGGCCTCATGATCTGATCGCTGCGGCGCGGCAGACTTTGCCGGGCGACAAACCGAATCTCGAATCCCATCTTGTCGAGGGACATGCGCTCAATGTCTTTTATGACCCGATCCGCCCGCTGTCGCATCTCTTGATCGTCGGCGCCGGCGCCGATGCGGTACCAGTCCTAAACTGCGCGAAGGCGCTGGGCTGGCGGGTCACTCTTGTCGATCACCGTCCGGCCTATCTCAAGCCGGAACGCTTCGCGTCGGCCGAGCGGCTACTGCATTGCCCGCCGCAGGCGCTGGCCGACACCCTGAAACTCGACCGTTTCGATGCGCTCGTGCTGATGACGCACAGTTTGGACTATGACGCCCGCTATCTGAAGATCATCGCGGACAGCCGCATCCCGTTTATCGGATTGTTGGGGCCGGAAGCGCGGAAACACCGGCTTCTGGACAGCCTCGGCGAGCAGGCGGCGAAAATTGAGGGCCGCGTTTTCGGTCCGGTCGGTCTCGATATCGGCGCGGAAACGCCGGAGGAAATCGCGCTTGCCATCATGGCCGGGATTCTGGCCGCGCAGAACCGCAGGCAGGGCGGCCAGTTGACGGCTCAAACACTATCCTCCGATGCCTGATGCCTATCCGAATGTCCATGCGCTGATTCTCGCGGCCGGCGGCTCCAGCCGCCTGGGCAGTCCGAAACAATTGCTGCGCTGGCAGGGCCAGACCTTGCTCGAACGGGCGATCGGCAGCGCGCAAGAGGTATTGCGGGGACGGGTGGTCGTCGTGCTGGGCGCAGAGGCGGAGTCGATTCGCGCGGCGATCGATTTAAGCCCGGTCGAAACGCTGCAAAACCCCGACTGGCAGGATGGTCTTGCCTCATCGCTCAGACTAGGCATCAAGGCCTTGCCGGCTTCGGCCGAAGCGGTGCTGATCCTGTTGTGCGATCAGCCTTTGATCGATTCGGCGCATCTTGCGGCGTTGCTCGACGCCTGGCGGAGTGAACCTGCCCGTATCGTCGCCAGTCAATATCATTTATCCTGTGGCGTGCCGGCGCTGTTTCCGGCGGCATATTTTGATCGCCTCAAAACCCTGACCGGGGATAAAGGTGCCAAACCGTTGTTGATCGAGTTCGATGCATGCGTGCTGAAGATTCCGTTCGCGCAGGCCGAACTCGATATCGATACGCGAAGTGATTTTGAACGTTTAACCGGGCAGACATTTGCCGAGGAGTAAATCATGACAACCCTATTGATCAACGGCAAAGAGCATCAGATCGATGCCGAAGACGACATGCCCCTGCTCTGGGCGATTCGCGACCTGGCAGGTTTATCCGGCACCAAATACGGCTGCGGCATGGGTCTGTGCGGAGCCTGTTCAATCATGCTCGACGGCAAGCTGACCTTCTCCTGCACCCTACCGGTCAGCGCGGCGCAAGGCAAGGCGATCACCACGATAGAGGGCCTTGCGACCGATAAAGGCTTGCACCCGGTGCAACAGGCCTGGGTCGAACAGGACGTTCCGCAGTGCGGCTATTGCCAGTCCGGCCAGATCATCGCGGCGGCGGCCTTGTTAAAGCAGAACCCGCATCCGAGCGATGAAGAAATCCGCGCGAAGATGGGCAACCTCTGCCGCTGCGGCACCTATCAGCAAATCTTTGCCGCGGTCAAACGCGCCGCCGAAATTCAGGGAGCGCAGTCATGAACGAGATAATGAACGTTTCGCTGTCGCGCCGGCAGTTTCTCGGCCTAAGCGCTGCGGCCGGGGCCAGCGTGTTGCTGCTCGGCGTGTCGCTGCCGACCGGTTGCGCGAAGATCGGGCAGACCGAACAGGATCAGGATCTGAACGCCTTCATCGGCATCGACGACAAAGGCCAGGTCGTTTTCCAGAATCCTTTCATCGAAATGGGGCAGGGCACCTATACCTCGATCCCGGCGATCATGGCCGAGGAACTGGACATCGAGATGTCCGCGATCAAGGTCGTGCAGGCGCCGCATGGCGCCGATTACAAGATCATGTTCGATAACACGATGCGCTTCACCGGCGGCAGCCTGAGCGTGCGCTCGTCCTATATGACGATGCGGAAAGCCGGCGCGACCGCCAGGGCGATGCTGGTCCAGGCCGCGGCCGAGCAATGGGGCGTCAAGCCCGGCGATTGCACGACCGAACCGGGCAAGGTCGTGCATGCGGCGAGCGGCAGGAAGCTCGGTTATG
>Ga0208625_100287_pt1 | contig 13340 bp, 7 predicted proteins | sample LakWasMeta8_HOW4_2_FD_183858 | JGI IMG/M metagenome (GOLD analysis project Ga0208625, IMG submission 183858) | Freshwater sediment methanotrophic microbial communities from Lake Washington under simulated oxygen tension - Sediment Metagenome... | ecosystem: Environmental > Aquatic > Freshwater >... | reverse complement strand
GTTTCCTGCATCACGATGCAATCGACCGGACACGGCGCGATGCACAGCTCGCAGCCGGTGCACTCCGAGGCGATCACCGTATGCATCTGCTTCGCCGAACCGATGATCGCATCGACAGGACAGGCCGCGAGGCACTTCGCGCAGCCGATACAGTCGGCTTCGATAATCACCGCGACGGCTCTGGCTTTATGCTCGCCGCAACCGGGATAGAGCGGCTTCGGCTCGACGCCCATAAAATTCGCCAGCGCCAGTATGCCTTCCTCGCCGCCGGGCGGGCAGCGGTTGATGTCGGCGGCGCCCGCGGCCATCGCCTCCGCATAAGGCCTACAGCCCTGATAGCCGCATTTGCCGCACTGGGTCTGCGGCAACAAGGCGTTGATTTGATCGATCACTTTCGGTCCTGAACTAAATTTGCAAAAGGCAGATTATACCCCAGGGCACACAGGAGGCGATCTGATTGCAGAACCTTCACGGCTCTTGGCCGCGAATCCGCGCGATCCGTTCCTGCGTTCCTGGATGACTGGAGAAATAATCGGCGTCCCCGTCATCGCGATGCGAGTCTTGCATCCGTTCCAACATTTCGGCGAAGCGCAATGCCGGAATCGCCTGGCTTTTCAGCAATTCGAGCGCATAAGCATCCGCCTCCCATTCAAATTGCCGGGAATAGCGCGCTTCCACCAGCAGAGTCGGCAGCGTCACCGCCACGGAGGAAATCGAAGTCACATCACCCAGGGTCACCGCGACGATGATCGCGGTCAAGGAGTTCTGCAATATCGAGCGCAAGCCATGATCATGCTGGAGATGGCCGATTTCGTGCGCCAATACCGCGACGATCTGCTCATCGTTCCCGGCCAGTTTGACCAGCGCATCGGTGATGACCACCGTGCCGTCCGGCAAGGCAATCGCATTCGCGCCCAATTTGGAACTGTCGCGGAACGCCAGCCGGTAGCCGCGGCTTCCCGGCAAGGTTTCGGTCAATCGCCGGAAACGGAGATCGAGGCGCTGCCGCAGCCGAGGGTCCAGCGTCGATCGCGTCAGCCAGATGTTATCGAGCGAGTGCAGGCTTTCCTCGCCGATTTTCGTGCGCGCGGCTTCCGGAATCCCCACCGCCGCCCAAGCGGCCGCCACCGGCACGCCGTATTCGATGCCTGCCCAAAGCATGATCGCGGTCAGCACCAGCGCGGCGAGCGCCACACCCCAGCTCGACTCCAGCGTGTGCACCAGGCGCTGAACGATGCCGTGATCGAAAGTGCGGGCCACCGCATCGAGCGTATCGTTATCGGCCGTTTCCAGTTGCGCGCCGCCGGGCAGATGAAGATGCCGCGCCATGTTGCCGATACGCGGGTCGAGCCGCATGTCGGCAAAGCGGTAGCGCAATGCGAGATTCTCGCCCTGAATGTGCACATCGCCGGAATCGAAGAAATGCACTTCGACTTCCTGCCGGCCGGAGTTTTGTCCGTCGTAATAATAAGCGCGGAGTTTTTTCACAGACCGAAATCGATGTCCAAAAGATCGCTGAATTCTTCGCCGATCGCGTCGATTTTTTCGCTTTCGGCCGCGACAAAACGTTCGAAATCGCCGTCTACCTGGATAGCGATGCAGCTAAGCTTGTAGCGTTTGAGGCGAATGATGGCCCACGGCGTCAACAGGCCGAAAGATAAAATAATCCCCAACACATTCGTATAAACCAGCCAACAATACTGGCCGATCTCCAGATTGCAAGTGAGCCGATGGGTATGCAATTGGCTATGATTGATGATCAGATTGGTCACGTTAACGGTCATATATCCATAGATCAGTAACAAGACGTGCAACATCAAGACCCCAAAAACCACCGTCGGCACGGCGGCGGCCTGCCCCTTGCCGACCATCGAGACGAAAAAACCAAACGCGACAATCGCCACAAAAAAAGCCGCGCCGGCGGACAGATAGATCCGGTAAAGTTCCGGGGTGGCGGCACGCATCGAAAAATGCATCGTTCCGTAGCGGCTGTTATCGATCAAGAACTTTTTCCATTGATTAACGAAGTAAGGATAGGTGAGGCCTGCGGTCAACGACACCAGCAGCGGCAACCCCATGAAGACAAGCAGGGCGCTCCGGTAATTTCCGTCGAAACCCAGACGAATATTGCGGTAAGCCGTATTCGCAAGATTGAAACGCATCGACCTGATGATGATCAATGGCGTCAGCAAAATCACCCCGATGAACAAAATGCCATACAGAATCGACGAATAATATTCCGATAGGATAAACAGCCCGAAAAACGCCGCCGCGATCATGCGCCCTTTGAGGATTTGCAGCGGCTCGGCAAGGTATTCGAACGACGACCCGAACAAATAGGTATTGCCGTATAAATAACGCTGGGTTCTGATTTTAGCCCAGGCCGAATAGATCCCCAGCGTCAACAGGGTGAGCAGAATATTCACTAGCCAGATCTTGAAAAACTCGCCGGCCGACCCGCGAAATTCAAGAGAATGTAACCTAAAATCGGTGTTTTGCATGGTCATTTGAATTACCTAGGACATGGGTTGTTGGACATGCAGCCTACGTATAGGAGCGCATTAACAGGGCACCAATTTCTAACATATGGGTAAAGCGGCGTCAAGCTCGGGTATATTCCCGGTGTTGGCCGTTTCAACCCCAAATCGCGCCCGAATCAAACCCTGCCATAAGCCGTTACATCGGTCATGATTGATTTGCTTGCACCGCTCAGTTACTATCGGCTGCTACATGCAAGCCTTTTCCCCGATGAAACCAGTTCCGATTCAATGCCTGACGCTATAACCCTGCCGGAACACTGGCTCGAAGGGCTCGACAGCCGCTCGTCCTTTGCCGCCCTGCTCGAAATTTGTCAATCCCTCGCGTTTTACATCGTCGACCGGGAGCAGAACCTGCTGTATTGGAGCCCCGGCGCGGAACGGCTCACCGGCAGCCATCCGGGGGAAACCTGTCCGCCGGAATTAAGGATTCATGCGGACGCGATGCAAACCATCCATACGCCGCCGCAGGACGGGGTCATCATGGCCCTGCACCAATCCGCCCGCCTGCTCTATGACCGGCATGGCGCCCCTTCAGGCGGCATCGCGCTCTTAACCCCGGCCGATGCGGTCGAAAAGCCGCGAACGGCTTCGGAGCGCGAGCAAAACTTTCAAGGCATCATCAGCCGTTCGCCGGCGATGCGCAATGTCTTCCAGATTATCCGGAATGCGGCCGAGACCGAAGCGACCGTGCTGGTCCGGGGCGAGAGCGGCTCGGGTAAGGAGCTGGTCGCAAAAGCGATTCACGATCTCAGCGCGCGCCGAAACGCGCCGTTTCTGGCGATCAATTGCGCGGCGCTGTCCGCCAACTTGCTCGAAAGCGAATTGTTCGGGCATGTGCGCGGGGCGTTTACCGGCGCGATCAAGGATCATAAAGGCGTGTTTCAACGCGCCGAGGGCGGCACGCTGTTTCTGGACGAGGTGGCCGAACTGCCGCTGGAATTGCAGGCCAAACTGCTCAGGGTGATTCAGGAAAGAAATTTCATGCCGGTCGGCGGCGACCGCCTGCTCGACGCGGATGTGCGCATCGTTGCGGCGACGCACCGCTCGCTCAGGGAAGAGGTCAAAACCGGCCATTTTCGCGAAGATTTGATGTACCGGCTGCGCGTCGTGCCGATTTTCATTCCGCCGCTCAGGGAGCGGCGCGAGGACATCAGCCTGTTGATCTGGCATTTCATCGCCCGGCACAATGCGCGCAAATTCAGAAAAATCGACAAGATCGACCCACAGGCAATGCGCCTGTTGCTCGATTATCACTGGCCCGGCAATGTCCGGGAATTGCAGAATGTGATCGAGTATGCGTTCGCGGTCGGACGCGGCGCGACCTTACGCCAGGCGGAACTGCCGCCCGAATTCAGCGAACCGAAAACGATCGCGCCTGCCGCCAATGCCCTGCCGCTGCAGAGCCCTGAGCAGGAAAAACAGGCGATCGGCGAGGCGCTGCGGCAAAGCCACGGCCGAGTCACCGAAGCGGCCCGGCTCGCCGGCATGAGCCGCGCGACGTTCTGGCGCAAACGCAAGCATTATGGCCTGTGAGCGTTGATCATTGGCCCGCAGCGGGGTGAGCATGATTGTGCTGATGGCTAGGGTCATGAGCATGGTCATGATTATGCGTATGTTCAGCACTAGGGGCATGCGTATGCGCGGGCTCGGCTTCATGGTCATGAGTTGGCTCTGACACGGGCGCCGGCTCATGATTATGGTCATGCGTTTCCTCGGGCACTGTCCCGAGCTCATGCTCATACTCATGGTCATGAAGTTCCTCCCCGTCATGGTGGTGCATCAAGGCCTCTTCGCTGACCGGCACCGCCGACACCGCCACGCCGTAATGGTAAACCATCAAACCGCCCAAATCGGCGCCTAATACCATTAGGCCGCACATGACCGCGGCCAGGATCAGAAACAGCGTGTTCGCGACGCCTTCAATCACGCCGCCTTTCAGCGCGCGCCAGCCGGCCAGCGACAGCGCGAAAATGACCACCGCGATGCCGAAGTGCTCATGATTCTCCATGACTTGATGCACGTTTCCGCCGTGCGGGACCGAATCGGCCGCGATAAAGCCGGCGGTCGCGGTAAAAATCGAAGCGACGGCGCCGAGGTACAACAAGCCGCTCGCGACCGCGCGCCAGTTCGGTTTTTTGGCCAGGCTTCCGATCAGATCGAGCGCGAAAAAGGCCGACAAGAACGCGATCGGAAAATGCACCAGCAGCGGATGGATGTTCTGCATCGCGGCGATGCCGGGCAGCACAGTCGAAAATATTTCCGGCGGTCCCATGCCCGCCAGTTTTTCAAGAAAACTGAGCAGGCCGCCAATCGCCGCCGCTATCCCGCCGCCGTGATCGGCGCCGCCATGGACCATGAAAGTTAAAGAGTTGAACATAGTGATGATGATGGATTGATATTGAAGTCCGAACAATCTGCCCGATACGGGCAAAAAGCCAATTATCCCCCAAAGGCGTTAGGAGGAGCAGAAAAACCTATTTCTTACAAAGTGTCGCCGGATCAAACAGCAGAGAAGGCTTGCCGACATAATAGCCCTGCGCATAATCGACACCCAAAGCCTTCAATTTCTCCAATTGCTCGGCATTTTCGACATACTCGGCGATCGTTTCCTTATTGAACAACTTGGCCGCTGTGCTAATAAAGTTGACCACCAGTTCGGAATAAGGGCACTGCAGGATATTTTGCATGAACAGACCGTCGATCTTGAAATAATCGACATTGAATTTGGACAGATTCGCCAGATTGCTCGAGCCGATGCCGATGTCGTCCAGCGACAGCAAACACCCCAAATTGTCTTTCAACAGGCGCATGAACTCGCTGGCCTGCTGATAGTCATGATCGGCGACCGTTTCGGTGATTTCGAAACAGACTCGGCTCGAATCGACCCCGTAATATTTGAAATTCTTTTCGACTTTCTCGACAAAGCCCGGATAACGGATCGTGCTGCCGGAAATATTCAGCGAATACATCACAGACTGCGGATATTCGGCGAGATAGCGGCATAACTGCTGCACCACATAGAGGTCGACTTCCCGGCTGATATGGAACAGTTCGGCGGCCCTGAGCAAGCGTCTTTGCGTCTGGCTGTCGCCGCAGTCGTTTTTATAACGCAACAGCACTTCGGCCTTTTTTTCGACATTCGCGGCGTTGATCGGCAAGATCGGCTGCGCAAACAACACGAACGCATGATTGGTCAAGCCTTCCCTGAGTTCCGGCAACAGCTTCAACAGGTCATAATACTCATGCAAGACCGGATCGTCGTGTTCGATCAGCTTGACCACGCTGTTGCCGGCGCGTTTGGCCTGAAACAACGCTTCGTCGACCGCGGCCAGAATGCGTTCAGGGGTTTTGTATTCGGGCGACAGCGAGGTTACGCCGATGATCAGCTTCGGATAATACGCAATGTCGGCCACGATGATGCATTGCTGATCGATCAGATTCGCCAGTTGTTCGGCAAATTCCAGGCTTTCCGGCACCGGCAATTTCAGCAGGATGCCGAAGCGGTTGCGCTCCAGTTTGCCGATGCTCGCGCCCGCGATCGATGCGACTTTGCCGATGATCAGCGCCTGAATCCGGGTAAAAAGCTCTTCCGCCGCCGCGGTGCCTTGAGTCAGACTGGCGATTTGCAGGGTATGATTGATCTCCGCATACAGCAACGTATGTTGCTGGTGGCTGGTTTCGGCAATTCGCCCAATTTCTTCGATAAAAGCAATCCGGCTCAACAAATTCATCAGTCGATCGCAGCCCTGCCCTGGAAATCAAAGAGAGATCGGAAAACCGCTACCGCACAATGAACGGCCCACACGATGAACTTTATGTTTCTCATCGCTATCAACGCCTATATACACAACGGCATTGCCGTTTCACCAACGCCAGCCGGAGGGGGGTGCTGGATTTTGTCTGCAGGATACGGCGGCATCCATCGAGGGGAAGCAGGGAAAACGGCATGAATAAAGCAAACAGGGTTAACATGAGCGCATTGTACAATAAAACACTGTCAGGATTCTTCCGGTTATTCGACCGATCCTTGATCAATTTGAGGGAATAAAACGATGACGACCTTACAAATCCGGCTGCTTGCGATCATCGCCATCGCAATCGGCGCCTTTTTTCTTTTCGATCTCGATCAATGGCTGACGCTCGAACGCGTCAAGGCCGAATCCGCCCGCCTGGCGGCCTACCGCGACGCCCATCCGCTGCTGGCTACGCTGGCCTACGCGGCAGTTTATATCGCGGTGACCGGCCTGTCGCTGCCCGGCGCGACGGTGCTGACGCTGGCCGGCGGCGCCCTGTTCGGGCTGCTGTGGGGCACGCTGATCGTGTCGTTTGCATCGAGCATCGGCGCGACGCTGGCCTTTCTGGCCGCGCGCTTCCTGTTCCGGGACACGGTCGCCGCCAGATTCGGCGACCGTCTTGCCGCGATCGACGCGGGCCTCGCGAAGGACGGCCCCTATTATCTGTTCACGCTGCGCCTGGTGCCGCTGTTTCCGTTCTTCGTGATTAATCTCGCGATGGGACTAACCTCGATCAAGACCGTGACCTTTTACTGGGTCAGTCAGGCCGGCATGCTGGCCGGAACGTTGGTTTATGTGAATGCAGGCACGCAATTGACCAAGATCGATTCGTTGTCCGGCATTCTCTCGCCGCCCCTGGTCGGCGCCTTTGCGTTATTGGGTCTGTTTCCGCTGGCCGCGAAAAAATTGGTGGAGATACTGCCCCGATGAAACCGGAATCTGCCCGCAAAATGAAGCCTCCGAAAAAATTCGACTACAACCTCGCGGTGATCGGCGCGGGCTCGGCCGGCCTGGTCACTTCGTATATCGCCGCCGCGGTCAAGGCCAAGGTGCTCCTGATCGAAAAACACAAGATGGGCGGCGACTGCCTGAACACCGGCTGCGTGCCGTCCAAGGCTCTGATCCGCACAACCCGCCTGCTCGCGCTCGGCAGGCGTGCCTCCGAATTCGGCATTAAACAAATGCAGGCCGAATTCACTTTCGGCGAGATCATGGAGCGCGTGCAAACGGTCGTTAAAACGGTCGCTCCGCACGACTCGATCGAGCGCTACACCGGCCTCGGCGTCGAGGTCGCGACCGGCAGCGCCCGCTTGACCTCGCCCTGGACCATCGAGATTGCCGGCGCAACCGGCACACGCACCCTCAGCGCGCGCGCTATCGTGATCGCCGCCGGCGCCCGCCCCCTGGTGCCGCCGATTCCGGGCCTCGACCAGATCGGCTACCTGACCTCGGACAGCGTCTGGAACCTCCGCACCGCGCCGAAGCGCCTCTTGGTGCTCGGCGGCGGCCCGATCGGCTGCGAACTGGCGCAATGCTTTGCGCGCCTCAATATTCAGGTCACCCTGATCGAAATGGCGCCGCGCCTGTTGCTGCGCGAAGACCCCGAAGTCTCGGCGCTGGTCGAGGAGAGGTTTCGGAGCGAAGGCATCGACTTGAAACTGGGCCATACCGCCAAACAGTTCAAAAACGAAAACGGCGAAAAAATGCTGGTCGCCGAACACGCGGGCAGCACCGTCACGATCGCTTTCGACGAAGTTTTGGTCGCGTTGGGGCGCGCGGCCAATGTCAAAGGCTACGGGCTCGAAGAACTCGGCGTGGAACTGTCGCCGAACAAGACGATTCGGATCGATGCGTTTCAGGCGACCAACTACCCGCACCTCTTCGCCTGCGGCGACGTCTCCGGCCCCTATCAATTCACCCACACCGCCGCGCACCAGGCCTGGTATGCGGCGGTCAACGCGCTGTTCGGCGGCATCAAAAAATTCCGCACCGACTATTCGGTGATTCCCTGGGCCACCTTTACCGAACCGGAAGTCGCGCGCGTCGGATTGAACGAACAGGATGCGAAAGCCCAAGGCATTCCCTATGAAACCAGTTTTTACGATCTGGCCGACCTGGACCGGGCGATCACGGACGGCGAAGCGCACGGCTTCGTAAAAGTTTTAACCGTGCCGGGCAAGGACAAGATACTCGGCGTCACGATCGCGGGCGAACACGCCGGCGACCTGCTCGCCGAATTCATCCTCGCGATGAAACACCATATCGGCCTGAACAAAATCCTCGGCACGATTCATATCTACCCGACGCTGGCCGAAGCGAACAAATATGCCGCAGGCGTCTGGAAACGCGCTCATCAGCCGGAGACCTTGCTGAAATGGCTGGCGAGGTTTCATGCCTGGCGGCGGGGGTAATCGCCATCCTTATCCGCAAAATTTTATGCACAAAATCTGTGGATAACTTTGTGGATAGATTGTTTTTGAGAGCGCAAAAGTACCGTTTTTATTACAGTTTGGTTAATTTGTATAAAAACGAACCAATCCGCTGACACAATAAAAAATCAATGACTTACGTGCGATTTCGCGGTTTTGCAAAGCGCCTATTGACACGCTGTAAGTCATTGATTTGTGCTGTGCATAAACGCGGTTGCTACGAAAGAATTTGTCAACACCCCAAGGCGTTTTTTCCAATTCATGGCGCCGCCTGGATGACCCGGCACCGAGCAGTTTTTTCATTCATGCAAATTTTTGTGTGCGCCGTATTCGCTCGAAATCAAAATTACCTGAAAGCGACGGGAATGCGCTTGGGTTTGTAGTCAACTTGGGTCGCTATCCGAAAGCAACGGTTGAACGGATTGGGCTATGAAATTTTTCGTGCCTTTCGTGTTTTTCGTGGAAAATGCATCACATCAGTTATTCACAAATCCTGTGGATAACTTTGTGGATAGCTTGTTTTTGAGCGTCCAAAAGTACCGTTTTTATTACACTTAAGTCAGTTTGTATAAAAACGAATCAATCCCCTCACGCATTAAAAAATCAATGACTTACGCGCGCTTTTAAGTTTTTTTCCGGTAGCGCTTGACACGCGGTAAGTCATTGATTTGTGCTGTGCATAAATGCTATTGAATCAAAATCATTTGGCTCGGCTAAGCGAATTTCAGATCAGCTTCTTTCATCCCAGGCTTTCTCCAAGCGTTTCGCGGACACAGGATAGGCGGTCTTCAATTGCTGCGCATACTGCGACACCCTGAACTCTTCGAGCGCCCAGCGGAAAGGGTCCTGCTCGGGGATGATCGCTTCCTTTTTCGATTTTTTCTCGATGTCCTGCCAGAAGCGGATCGAATAGCGCTGAATTTCCTGATTTTTTTGCGGGTCGTTGCCGAGCTTGTCGAGCCGGTACAGAGCCGCTTTCAGATAGCGCGGGATCGCCTTGAGCTGGTCGTGCGGGGTATGCCGGATGAAGCCTGCGTATATCAACAGATTGAGTTGCTGGTTGACATCCTTGGCCAAGGGATCGTTAGCATTCAGGCGTTGCAAGCGGGTTTTGATCTCCGCATACTGCTGCATGATTTCCAAAACGATCTTGCCGGTCTCGTTCGCGGCGGAGATCAGGTTCGGCTTCGACTGCTGCAAATTGCGTTCGAACGCCTCCTTGCCGCGGATCGTCCGTCCGTCGATAAACACATGACTCAGAACGCAGAACAGCAGATCCTCCTTGAACGAGCCGGACGGCTGATACTGGATGATCGGATGCTTCGGCAGGCGTTGATAGGCCAGCTCGGCCGCAGCCGACTGCGGCGCGTTTTTCTGGATATAGGTGCATTCCTTGCGCAGCTGCAACTGATACAGGCGCATCAAGCCGGCCTGATGCTGCTGCGCGGCCTTGCGTTCGGTGTCGAACAGGCGCACGCCGACCGCGTCGCCCTCATCGACGATCGCCGGATAGCCGATAAACGCCTGACCGCGCTGCATGAACTGCCGGGTGTCCGGCAGATCGTCGAAAGCCCATTGGATGCAGCCGGTGTAATTCAGTTCGTCCGCCGCGAGCTGGTCGAAGCTGTCGCCGGCCACGACCCCATGCTTGGCCTGGAGTTTTTTCAGATCGCGTCCGTAATCGAGCAGCTTGCCCTGGTCGTCGATGACCCGGAAATTCATTTTCAAATGCTCGGGCAATTGCTCGGCATTCCAGGCATTCAACGGGATCGCCTCGCCGGTCAGCTTGCGCAGCCGGTTGCCGAGCCATTCATACAAGGAGCCCTTGAACTCCGGCTCGATTTCGAGACACTGTTTGACCGTCTCCGGCACCGGCACGAAATGCTTGCGGATCGACTTCGGCAGCGACTTGATCAAGGCGATGCATTTTTCTTCGAGCAGCCCCGGCACCAGCCAGTCGAACGGAGTTTGCGAGACCTGGTTCAACTGATGCACCGGGATGATCGCGGTCACACCGTCCTCGTCGTGTCCAGGCTCGAAACGGTATTGCAATGCAATCGTCAGATTGCCGATTTTCTTGCTGTCCGGATAATCCCATTCGTTGACCACATGATCCTGCTCGCGGGTCAGGTCTTCCTTGGTCAGAAACAGGATAAGCGGGTTGTCGCGCTCGGTTTTTTTACGCCATTGGTCGAGTGCGATACCACTGACGATTTCGGCCGGCAATTTCTTATCGTAGAACTGATACAGCCATTCCTCGTCCTCGATCAGATCGACACGGCGGCCCTTGTGCTGAATGTAGCCGACCTCTTCGAGCAGTTTCTGGTTTGCAACATAGAACGGCGCGTTGCTGTGATAGTCGTGATCGACCAGCGCGGAGCGGATGAAGATTTCGCGCGCGGCCTTCGGATCGACGTGTTCATACGGTACTTTACGGCCCGCCTGCAAGGTCAGGCCATAAAGCAAGGTGCGTTCGTACACCGCGCTGCGCCCGGCTTTCTTTTCCCAGTGCGGATCGTAATAGTTGCGCTTGACCAGATGCTCGGCGCATTGCTCGATCCATTCCGGTTCGATCTTCGCGACCGTGCGCGCATAGACCTTGCTGGTCTCGACCTGCTCGCCCGCCATGATCCATTTCGGCCGCGCCTTGTGCTGGCCTGAGCCCGGAAAAATGAAGAATTTCAGCCCGCGCGCGCCGAGATATTCGTATGGCTCGTGCCGGAAGCCGATATTCGACAGCAGGCCCGGCAGCAACGCCCGATGGATTTCCACATAACTGGCTTCGACCATATTCATCTTCAGGTTCAGGTCACCCTTGATCACCTGCATGATCTGCGCATGGATGTCATACCATTCGCGCATCCGGATATAGGACAGGAAATGGTCGCTGCAATATTTACGCAGCTTGCTGTTCGACAGATGCTTCTTCTGCTCCTCGAACTGATTCCAGAGATTCAGCAAGGTCAGAAAATCCGAATCCTCATGCCGGAATACCGCCTGTTTCGCCTCGGCCTGCGCGAGCTTGTCGGACGGCTTCTCGCGCGGGTCCTGAATGCTCAGCGCGGCGACGATGATCGCGACCTCGGTCAGACAATGCTGTTTTTCGGCCGCGATCAGCATCCGCGCGAGTTTCGGATCGGTCGGAAACTTGACCAGTTGCTTGCCGATGTCGGTCAGCTTGCCCTGCTTGTCGAGCGCATTGACTTCCTGCAGGACCGTCTTGCCGTCGCGGATCATCTTGTCCTCGGGCGGCTCGATGAACGGAAAATCCTCGATGTCGCCGAGATTCAGCGCGGTCATCTGCAAGATGACCGCCGACAGGTTCGTGCGCAGGATTTCCGGTTCGGTAAACTCGGGCCGGGCCTGATAATCTTCCGGCGAATACAGCCGGATGCAGATGCCTTCGGCGACCCGGCCGCAGCGCCCTGCCCGCTGGTTTGCGCTCGACTGCGAGATGCGCTCGATCGGCAGCCGCTGAATCTTGCTGCGGTGGCTGTAACGGCTGATCCGGGCATGGCCGGTGTCGATCACGCCGCGGATGCCGGGCACGGTCAACGAGGTTTCGGCGACGTTGGTCGCGAGCACGATCCGAATCTTGCCGCCTTTCGGCTTGAAAACACGCTCCTGCTCGCTCGCACTCAGCTTCGCGTACAAGGGCAGGATCTCGTATTGGGACGGATGATGTTTTTTCAGCGACTCGGTGGTTTCCTTGATCTCGCGCTCGCCGCTCATGAAGATCAGGATGTCGCCGCGCAAATCGCGCGTCAGTTCGTCGACCGCCTCCAGAATCGCCTGTTGCAGGTTGTCGCTGGTTTCGTCGTTGGCCGCGTTCTTGCCGTCCTCGTCTTTCTCCGGTTCCTCGACCGGCCGGTAGCGAACCTCGACCGGATAGGTGCGGCCCGACACTTCGATGATCGGCGCGTCGAAGAAATGCCGCGAAAAGCGCTCCGGGTCGATCGTCGCGGAGGTGATGATCAGCTTCAGATCGGGCCGCTTCGGCAGCAGCCATCTCAGGTAGCCGAGCAAAAAGTCGATGTTCAGGCTGCGCTCGTGCGCCTCGTCGATGATGATCGTATCGTATTGATTCAGGTAAGGATCGTTCTGCGTCTCGGCGAGCAGGATGCCGTCGGTCATCAGTTTGACCAGCGAGCCGGCATGAGTCTTGTCGCTGAAACGCACCTTGAAACCGACCGACTTGCCGAGCGGCTCGCCGAGTTCCTCCGCGATCCGGTCCGCGACCGTGCGCGCGGCGATCCGCCGCGGCTGGGTGTGGCCGATGAAGCCGGCGGAGCCTAGGCCGATCGACAGGCAGATCTTCGGCAACTGCGTGGTCTTGCCGGAGCCGGTCTCGCCGCAGACGATAACCACTTGATTATTCCTGATCAGTTCGCCGATCTCGTCCTTTTTGCCGGTGACCGGCAAATCGGGAAAGTTCAGCGCCGGCACACTGGCCAGGCGTTGATTGCGCTTCGCAACGGATTGTTCGATGCGGTTTTGCAGCGTAGCAACCTGAGCGTCCGGCTGCTTGCCTTTCTGATAATCGCTGCGCAAGCGGTCGAGTTGGCGTTTAAAGCCGT
>Ga0208625_100286_pt1 | contig 13402 bp, 8 predicted proteins | sample LakWasMeta8_HOW4_2_FD_183858 | JGI IMG/M metagenome (GOLD analysis project Ga0208625, IMG submission 183858) | Freshwater sediment methanotrophic microbial communities from Lake Washington under simulated oxygen tension - Sediment Metagenome... | ecosystem: Environmental > Aquatic > Freshwater >... | reverse complement strand
AACCGCCACCAAAAACACCGCAGTGTCTTGTCATTGGATTCGGTCAAGGAGCCGGAGCGAGTTGGTTTGGATAGTGGGGAATCGCAAGCGGTTTAATGCTGAAGGGATTGTGCCTGTGAATAGCACGCGCAAAAATTTGGCCAATAGCCATTGGGAAAATGATTGGATGTACTTGCCTTTAATAAAATGCCTCAGCGCATTGGCGGCTTTGTTTCATGATTGGGGCAAAGCATCAGAATATTTTCAAACCAAGCTTAAGGAAGATATTAAAACAGGCGACCCATTACGGCATGAGTGGATTTCCTTGTTGTTTTTCAACGCTTACGTCAATGGCGAAACGGATGAACAATGGCTAAACCGACTCATAACAGCTGAGTTTGATGTAACCACCTTAAAGCAAATAATGGTCAAAAAAACCAAAACACCCCTTTATGAATTGCCGAATGCTGCAAGTATGTTGGCATGGCTGATTGTTTCGCATCATCGTTTACCAACTATTGAAAAAACAGCAAGTAAGCCAGCAGAAGATTTTAGGGGTGTGTTTAGACGTATTCGCCAGGATTGGGGTTACGAAAATAGTTATGATCCTGACACTTTCAATCGAAATTTACCACGTTGTTTTGACTATCAAAAAGGCTTGCCCAGCGACTCACCCAGTTGGCTAAAAGAATGTAAAAAACAAGCCACTCGCTTACAACAGCACTTGCCACTATTGGAACAAGCGATTAACGATGGCAGTTGGCGTTTGATTATTCTGCAAAGCCGTCTTGCTTTAATGTTGGGCGATCATTTCTACTCATCGTTAAAAATAGACGATCCGAATCGTTTAAAAAATCGTGAATTGGCTTTGTATGCCAATACTGAAAGTGACGGCAACAAAAAAAGGGTTCTCAAACAAACCTTAGATGAGCATTTGCTAGGCGTTGCCAAACAAGCCGGACACTCCGCCCATTTTTTACCCATGCTGGAAGCAAACAATGAAGAGTTGGAGAGGGTTCGTGACGTTAAGCTCTTAAAGCAAAACAGTAAGCAGGGTTTTGAATGGCAAGACAAAGCCGTTAAAGAAATTAGCCAATGGCGACAACAAAACTCTCAACTTAACCCAAATCAATATGGTTTTTTTGCCGTCAACATGGCGAGTACAGGTAAAGGCAAGACGTTTGCCAATGCCAAAATCATGCGGGCGTTATCGCCCGATGCAGACAGCTTGCGTTATGTGCTGGCATTAGGTTTGCGGACTTTAACCTTGCAAACGGGCGACGAATACCGCGAGCGGATTGGCTTAAGAAACAATGAGCTGGCGGTGTTAATCGGTTCACGCGCAGTTTTGGAATTACACGACCAAAAAGCACATGAAAAAAATGACGCAGAACGGGAAGCGACAGGCTCCGAATCCGAAGAAATCTTGCTCGACAATGAATTGTATTTCGAATGTGATTTCCCCGATGATTGGTTAAAAACTGCATTAAAAACCGCCAAAGACCGCCAGTTTTTATACGCGCCCGTATTAAGTTGTACGATTGACCATCTGATGGCGGCAACCGAAACCCAGCGCGGCGGACGCTATATTTTGCCGACCTTGCGCTTGATGTCGTCTGATTTAGTTATTGATGAAATTGATGATTTTGACGGTAAAGACCTGATTGCCATCGGGCGGTTGATTCATTTGGCTGGTATGTTAGGCCGAAAAGTCATGATTTCCTCGGCAACTATTCCGCCTGATTTGGCGGAAGGTTATTACTATGCCTATCAATCAGGCTGGTCAATCTTTGCCGCGATGCGGCAACAAAACAAGAACGTGGGTTGCGCTTGGATTGATGAATTCTCCACCCAAGTGACAACCCTGGAAAGCCAAAAGGAAGCACAGGAAATGGTGGCTTATCAAACTGCCCATCAGAAATTTATCAATAAACGCAATCAACACTTACTAAAACAAGCGGCGAAACGCAAAGCCACCATTTTTGATTGCTCGCCAGAACAGGCCAGCGAACAAAACCTCACGATTGAAGACTATTTTGCCCAAGTCATACAAGCGGCAATTATTGAAAAACATCAAGAGCATCATTTAGTTGATACAGCCACAGGCAAACACGTCAGTTTTGGCGTGGTACGGGTTGCCAATATAAAGCCTTGCATTGCACTGACCCGCAACTTGCTTAATGCAAAGTGGCCTGAGGATATTGAAATAAGAGCGATGGCCTATCACAGCCAGCAAGTGCTGATTATGCGAAATGAACAGGAAAAACATCTGGATTCGGTATTAAAGCGCACTGCCACTAATACAGAGCATACGCTTAACAATCCGCAGATTCGGGCGCATTTAAAAGCAATCGACGCGCCGAATGTCATTTTTATTCTGGTGGCGACACCTGTAGAGGAAGTAGGGCGCGACCATGATTTTGATTGGGCGGTGGTTGAGCCATCTTCTTACCGTTCATTCATCCAGTTGGCGGGGCGAATCATGCGCCACCGTGAGTTAACTTCAGAATTAGCAGCCAGTAATATGGCGTTGTTGCAATTCAACCTAAAAGGGCTGAATGGCAAAGATGTGGTTTTTAACCGCCCTGGCTATGAATCCAATGAAAACCGCTTGGTAACACACGACTTAAATCAACTGCTAGACATTGAAGCGATGGCAACGCGCTTAGATGCCACGGCACGGATTACCAAAGCTGAGACCTTACAACCTAAAAACAGCCTAGTTGATTTAGAGCATCACTGTATCCAGCAATTGTTAACCAATTACAGCCAGCAAGGCCCTGAGACTTTATCCGGCTGGATTACGTCATGTTGGTGGCTAACGGGCGAGCCACAACATTACGTTCAATTTAGGAAAAGTACGCCTGAGCTGACTTTGTTTTTAATTCCGACGGATAGGGGCTGGATATTTGCAGAAAAAGACAGCAAAAGTGAGTGGATTTACAAAGAATATGGCTATATCTTCCACGATGAAGAGCTAAAAGCATTAGAAAAACAGCGTTTGTGGTTGTGGCGTGACTATCAAAAGTTATTGGAAAACTCACCTAAATCGGACTTGCAAGAAGCCGCGCAAGCGTATGGGGAGGCCAATTTCCCTATTTATGAAAAAAAACTAGATGAATTGAAATTTAGCTATTCCAGCCAATTCGGCTTACAAGAAACCTGACAGGTTTTGAAAACCTGTCAGGTTTTTCTGTATTAAAGCTGCCTGTGCGGCAGGGAACGCGTTAAGAAAGTAATTAATTTTCTAAGCTACTTGTACAGCAGCTTGATGATTTTACCTTAAAAAGTGTGGCGTTTACTTTTATGATAGCCAATAATTAATATAAGTAAGTATTTAATGGTTGTATTTATTTTCATCTGAATTTAGACTGCAACCCGTGTCATCGTGAATCCAAAAATCTTAAGGAGAAAATATGATTGACCCTGCAATACAAAATTTCCTGAATGAACGTAAAGAGAGCTGGTTAAAAAAGAAAATAGACAGCAAAACAACGGCGGAACAAGAGCGCAAATTAACGCAAGAAGCCAATGAGCTGTTTGCGCTGGCCACTTGGTTGCCAGATGCAGCAAAAAGAGCCAAACAATTATCACTTGTCAGCCACCCCGCCAAATTTAGCCACCCCAGTGCAAAAGCCAGCCCCATTATTGCAGTCGCGGTAAAAAAAACAGATGGTTTTGTTCGTTCAGGTAATACGACAGAGCAACTGGATGTTTTTGGTAATGCGGCTGCAATGGATGTTTATAAGTTTTTAAGTCTAGCTTTGGTAGATGGGCAAACCGTACTCAGTCATTTAGAACAAACAACCCCTGCTATCCAACAACAATTTACCTTACCTGCTGCAAGCTATACAGAATTGGCCGCTTCCCTATTGACCATAAAATCGACTGATACGGATAAAACTGTTACCAGCGACATCGTCAAGCAGATTTATTTTCCTGTTTCAGAAGATAGCTATCATCTGCTTTCGGTGCTAACCCCTTCAAGTTTAATGTTCACGTTTAAACAGCGTATCAACGTACTACGTTTTTCTGACGAAGCAAAAGCGGCACGGGAAGCCAAGAAAGAAAACCAGCATTATGACGGTGAACTGGCGGAAATTTATTCGTTAACGGTTATTGGTTTTGGCGGCACAAAGCCTCAAAACATCAGCGTCTTAAATAGCCAAAACTATGGCACAGCCTACCTACTCGAATCCCTCCCCCCAATACTAAAAAAACGCAGTTTCAATCCACCGAAAAATAATTTTTTCAGCAACAGCTTAAAGTTAAAAGATTTTCAGGACGATTTTGACCAATTGCACAAACAACTCAGCAGCGACACCAACAATATCCATGTCCGCAATAAGCGCGATTGGCTGATTAAGAACATCATCTATCAAGTTGCAGATAAACTTTGGCAAATCCGCTTTTTAGATGCGGATTGGTCAACATCCGACAACTATCAAAACCTCCCGCCACAGCAAAAAATCTGGCTGGATCAAGCCTACAAAGACACTCGGCAACAGCAAACCGATTGGCAAGAGGATATAAAAATCGCGCTAGCGCGATGGCTTTCCAATAGCTACAAAACCAGCCAAGGCGATAAAGCCTTATCAATCGACGATGACCGCTACAAACCCCACTTTATCCGCTTAATTGACGAGTGCGAGGCAGCCATATTATGAAAAACATCCTGCTCATCCCTTATATTCAAATCCATAACGCCAACGCTTTATCCAGCCCATATACCATTGGCTTTCCGGCCATGACCGCTTGGTTAGGCGCTGTCCATGCTTTGCAACGCCAACTTAAAACCCGAGATAAAGATTTTGAAGATTTGGATTTTAAAAGCGTCGGTGTAGTCTGCCATGACATTAATCTGCAAACCTACAAAGGCAACAGCGATTTTGTTTATTCAATAATCGGCACAGGTAATCCGCTAGATAAATCCGGCAATCGACCCTCATTTATTGAAGAAGCTCGCTGTCATTTAACGGTCTCTCTCGTCATTGAATACACCTGTGATTTTGACCAAGACTTAACGGAACACGTTGACCATCTTGTAAAAGGCAAACTGAAATTTGCTGGCGGCGATGTCATCACCTCCAAACCATCAGAAACGTTTGAAATTGATTCAGAAAACCAAAAACAACTCATCACCAAACTTATGCCAGGTTTTTGCCTAGTTGAACGCCGTGACCTAATGCAACAGGCAATGGCAGACTACTCAGAAGGGCATAAAGGACAAGATGCCATAGATGCCCTGCTGGATTACCTAACCATAAAGCACACCAGCCAAATTGATGATAAAGGCAAAGTCACCTGGACAAGTAGCCGCAAAACCAAAGGCTGGATTGTACCGATTTCCACAGGATTTCACGGTATCAGCGATTTAGGCAAGGCTGAAAACCAGCGCGACCCTGACACGCCCCACCGTTTTGCTGAAAGTGTCGTTACTTTAGGCGAATTCATCATGCCCTATCGCATCGACAACCTAGACAACATGCTTTGGCACACATACGCCGATTTAGAAAATAACCTTTACCTTTGCCAACAAAACCAACCCATTAACCAGCAATAAGGAAAAAACTCATGGCTAAAAACACCAACATCGCTTCTGTATTGGCTTTTGAAAAAAAACTCGTCCCCTCTGATGGTTTTATGTACGGTACAACTTGGGAAGAACGTAACAAACCTGAATCAAGCAAGCCGCTCGCATTACGGGAAAAATCAGTGCGTGGCACTATTTCCAACCGTCTTAAAGATGCCATTAAAAATGATCCTTTAAAACTGAACGCGGCGGTTGAAAACCCAAACTTACAACGGGTTGACAGTTGTGCCTTAGGCGAAGACCAAAACACCTTAAAACTGTATTTCACCCTTAAAGTATTAAGTGGAGTCCAAAACCCATCCGCCTGTAACAACAAAGCCTTTAACGAAACCTACAGCAAAGCCGCCAATGACTACATTGCCGCCGAAGGTTTTAAAGAACTGGCAAAACGTTACGCCATCAACATCGCCAATGCGCGATTTTTGTGGCGTAACCGAGTAGGTGCAGAACACATAGAAGTGCAGGTGAAAAAACTCAACCAAGATTCAGAAAAAACCTGGACTTTTGATGCTGTAAAAATGGGCTTGAGTGATTTTGAAACTGTCACAGCTGAAATTGAAGAACTGGCAACCGAAATAGCCAAAGCCTTATCGGGTGAAGAGGATTTTTTACTGCTAGAGATCAAGGCATTTGCCCAAGTAGGCTTTGCCCAAGATGTGTATCCCAGTGAAGAACTGGTCTTGGACAAAAGCACCGCGAAAGATAAAAAAAGCAAAATTCTTTATCACATCAACAACATTGCAGGAATGCACTCGCAAAAAATCGGCAATGCATTGCGTACCATAGACACATGGTATCCAGTCCCAGAAGGTGAAACCTTATTCCCAATTGCCATAGAACCTTACGGTGCAGTCACCAACCTAGGTAAGGCCTACCGTAACCCAAAAGCCAAAGCCGATTTTTTTACCCTGTTTGACCGCTTCGCCTGTGGTGAAACCTTGGAGAAAAAAGAAGATGATCATTATGTAATGGCAGTATTAGTGCGTGGTGGTGTGTTTGGCGAAAGCGGCAAGGACTAGGCAATGAAGTCTTATTTGGAAATCACCTTATTGCCAAATCCTGAGGTCGGGATTAACTTCCTCTGGTCCAAAGTCTTCCAACAAATTCACCTTGGCCTAGTCGAAATACAGGATGATCAAGGCCATGTAGCGGTTGGCATCTCTTTTCCTGACTATGTCACAGGTGAAAAATATAGCGTATTGGGTGGTAAATTGCGCTTATTTGCGCAAGACGAGACCACCATCAGCCAATTTAACGTCGCTAAATGGTTATCACGTCTGAGTGATTATGTGCATTGCACCAGCATTCGCCCAGTGCCGGAAAAACTCACTGGTTATACCATTTATCAACGCGACCAACCCAAAACCAATAGAGAGCGTTTAGCCAGACGTTATGCCAAAAGACATAACATCGACTATGAAACAGCGTTAGTACTTTACAGCGAGATGGTGCATAAAAACATAACAACACCATTTATACGTTTAAAAAGTTTAAGTGGTAATCAGGAGTTTTGTTTGTGGATTAAAAAAACCAGAGTCGCCGAACCATTAGGGACGACATTCAGTAGCTATGGCTTAAGCGCTGTATCCACAGTACCCGATTTTTGACCCAAGTTTTTACCGCTTTTTAAAAATATAGAAAAATCAGCTAGTTGCAAAATGTGGTTTTGGGAATGGGTAAATCAGCCTAAATCTCCTGTAAACTGCTGCGCAACTGGCTTTAAAGCTTTTTAAAACCAGTTCCCTGCCGCACAGGCAGCTTAGAAAGTTAACAATCTCTGGCATGGTCTGAGAGATGCGTTCCCTGCCGCACAGGCAGCTTAGAAATTTTCCGAGTCTGTAGATCTTCAAGATTTGCCGTTCCCTGCCGCACAGGCAGCTTAGAAAATAGTTGATAACTAGATCATCCGGCATAGAATGTTCCCTGCCGCACAGGCAGCTTAGAAAGTCAACAACTAAGAGCATAAAACAATGATTAAGTTCCCTGCCGCACAGGCAGCTTAGAAAAGATCGCTGTAATCAACTGCATGTGGTGTGGCGTTCCCTGCCGCACAGGCAGCTTAGAAAACAAAATAGACTTATGTGGGTGTCATTGTTGGGTTCCCTGCCGCACAGGCAGCTTAGAAATGGATGTTGCGCCGATTATCGCGGCTGGTACAGTTCCCTGCCGCACAGGCAGCTTAGAAAAAACGGTGGCGGCGCTTTGTCAGCAGGAACTAAGTTCCCTGCCGCACAGGCAGCTTAGAAAGCCACGGGCTCAGGATGAACGCGCATATAAATGTTCCCTGCCGCACAGGCAGCTTAGAAACTTAACTCAGTTTGCCGCTAAAGGCGAGCTGGGTTCCCTGCCGCACAGGCAGCTTAGAAATTGCGGTATATCTACCAGCAAGCCGAGCTTAAGTTCCCTGCCGCACAGGCAGCTTAGAAAGACTGTATAGAATCGCCTGAAGGTGATTTTATGTTCCCTGCCGCACAGGCAGCTTAGAAAGAGAAGCCATGGAAGCCGCCAAGGCCGCCAAGGTTCCCTGCCGCACAGGCAGCTTAGAAAGAGAAACAAAGATCGGTATCACGCTGAAAGAGGTTCCCTGCCGCACAGGCAGCTTAGAAATTCCGCATAATTACGCGCCATGCCTTCTGTTAGTTCCCTGCCGCACAGGCAGCTTAGAAAATAGTGATTTCATTGCGACGAGTATTTAATTCGTTCCCTGCCGCACAGGCAGCTTAGAAAATCATCTATTCCTGAAAACAGCCGATTTAATCGTTCCCTGCCGCACAGGCAGCTTAGAAATCTACCCTAGCATTAACCTCGGGTATTCTCATGTTCCCTGCCGCACAGGCAGCTTAGAAATATTAAAACCTTCCAGTGATTTTATTGATGTTGTTCCCTGCCGCACAGGCAGCTTAGAAATTACGAGCTTTGCGCTTAACAGGGAACGGACCGTTCCCTGCCGCACAGGCAGCTTAGAAACTGCTGTTCACATGCCAGCAAAAGCATCGAGTGTTCCCTGCCGCACAGGCAGCTTAGAAATAGCACCCCATTAGCCCCGTCTCGGCGGGGTAGTTCCCTGCCGCACAGGCAGCTTAGAAATACACAAAGTCAGGCGATTGGAAACGAAACCAGTTCCCTGCCGCACAGGCAGCTTAGAAAAGCGGTGAGGGTGATTGCATGAAATTAATTAGGTTCCCTGCCGCACAGGCAGCTTAGAAATAACGCTGGGCGGTCCTATTGGCTGGATAGCCGTTCCCTGCCGCACAGGCAGCTTAGAAATATGGCGCAACGACCACATCTACAACAAAAACGTTCCCTGCCGCACAGGCAGCTTAGAAAAAAAAACAAACCCAGCGCAGCGCCGCCGCTGTGTTCCCTGCCGCACAGGCAGCTTAGAAAAACAGCTGCAGCAAAACTGTTTTGGATGGATCGTTCCCTGCCGCACAGGCAGCTTAGAAAATTAGCGCCCCAACGTTGCTCGCACTGCTGCCGTTCCCTGCCGCACAGGCAGCTTAGAAATATGCTAGCCAGTGCCGGGCTAAATACTACCCGTTCCCTGCCGCACAGGCAGCTTAGAAAGCAAGAAGTTATCGAGTTAAAGCGCACGCTTAGTTCCCTGCCGCACAGGCAGCTTAGAAATAAACCGTAGGAGCAAGCAGCCATGACCATACGTTCCCTGCCGCACAGGCAGCTTAGAAATCTTTGCGCAGCATGAACTTATCGATTTTTCCGTTCCCTGCCGCACAGGCAGCTTAGAAATATGGTTAGGCAAGTTTGCGCGCCATTCGTGCGTTCCCTGCCGCACAGGCAGCTTAGAAATTTGTCTAAAAGGTCAGCCATCAGCGGTTTAAGTTCCCTGCCGCACAGGCAGCTTAGAAACATATCCAATTTGATGTTGATCATGGCCTCGGGTTCCCTGCCGCACAGGCAGCTTAGAAATGAAAATGAAAGCTTAACGCCACGCCGCTTTGGTTCCCTGCCGCACAGGCAGCTTAGAAATTTGTAAGCGCGCTCGACATCATCCGTCATCCGTTCCCTGCCGCACAGGCAGCTTAGAAAAGCGATAACTTCATTGGTTGCTGGTCAACGCTGTTCCCTGCCGCACAGGCAGCTTAGAAAATATAGGAAGCGCACCTTTTGCGATCGCAAGGGTTCCCTGCCGCACAGGCAGCTTAGAAATATCGTATCGAGATTTAAAGAGCCTCCCTGCTGTTCCCTGCCGCACAGGCAGCTTAGAAAGCCGGTTAACTTAGCGTGTGGGTTTATATCCTGTTCCCTGCCGCACAGGCAGCTTAGAAAAAGGCAATATCGATAAATTACTGCCCGGCCGACGTTCCCTGCCGCACAGGCAGCTTAGAAAACTTACGAAACCCAGCTGGGCAGCTTGTGGTGGTTCCCTGCCGCACAGGCAGCTTAGAAATATCGTGTCGAGATTTAAAGAGCCTCCCTACTGTTCCCTGCCGCACAGGCAGCTTAGAAATGTCCAGGGTTTGTGGTGTGGGTAATGTTTATGTTCCCTGCCGCACAGGCAGCTTAGAAAGTGTGGCTTAGCCTCTGGTCCATGCACTTCAAGTTCCCTGCCGCACAGGCAGCTTAGAAACAGTGCCGCTGGGTCGGACTGGGCTTATCTGCGTTCCCTGCCGCACAGGCAGCTTAGAAATGGTGCTTTATGCCGATGGCGGGCTGGTATGCGTTCCCTGCCGCACAGGCAGCTTAGAAATAAACAGCACCTCTGAGGGGATGTCGCCAACGGTTCCCTGCCGCACAGGCAGCTTAGAAAGGCAATCAATGTATTAGTATCGCGCACACTATGTTCCCTGCCGCACAGGCAGCTTAGAAATTCGGTATCGGCGGCCTGGTGACCTTGTCATGGGTTCCCTGCCGCACAGGCAGCTTAGAAAAGCGGCACCTTCCCCAGTGAGTCCATCAAGCCGTTCCCTGCCGCACAGGCAGCTTAGAAAAGTAATTCTTGGTGTTGCGGTTTGTCTGCTTTTGTTCCCTGCCGCACAGGCAGCTTAGAAAGATGCCACATGCAGACGTATTGCCAAGGGCTTGTTCCCTGCCGCACAGGCAGCTTAGAAAATTAGGATCGTGGAAAAAATACGAAAAAGGACGTTCCCTGCCGCACAGGCAGCTTAGAAATTGCATAATCGGCTGGCTGGTACCGACCACATGTTCCCTGCCGTACAGGCAGCTTAGAAATAAATGACCAGCCGACAACGAGAAAGGTTGCTGTTCCCTGCCGCACAGGCAGCTTAGAAAAATCGATTCCAGGCCATCATCTAAATGAATGCGTTCCCTGCCGCACAGGCAGCTTAGAAACAAACAAGCTATGCACCGGCGATCTCTGCTTAGTTCCCTGCCGCACAGGCAGCTTAGAAAACAAGAATAATCTGCTCATCAGCCTATCTCATGTTCCCTGCCGTACAGGCAGCTTAGAAAACCAAGTCGCACTTTTACGCTGGGCTAAATTGGTTCCCTGCCGTACAGGCAGCTTAGAAAATGGAATCAACCTCTATCGGCCTGCCGCAAATATTCCCTGCCGTACAGGCAGCTTAGAAAATTCCAGCATCCCAACAATTTGAAAAATAATAGTTCCCTGCCGTACAGGCAGCTTAGAAAGACCGAAATATAACGCCCTGATCCACTCGGTAGTTCCATGCCGGTGTTAATTTAAAGGTTACATAACACAATATTACACGTTGAAAAGTAATTATGATAATCATGTAATTATCGTAAGAAGTGTAATTTTCAGTTAATCTTCATCATGCTTTCTAAGCTGTCTGTACGGAGAGAAACAAAAAAATCTTGACGCTATGCCGCACACTGCTAATCAAGTGATTGATAAAACATGTTTTTGATGTATAAACAATAACAAAGGCAGCTCGCAAGTTGCGTAACTCCGGCGATCTGAGCGCGCCGCAATTCTAAGCCACCGCAAACAACCCATGCCAGAAAGCCGCTGTCTGTTCATTAGCGAACGCACCGGCGATAAAATAACCACCAGCACCCTACAAACTGCAAAATCACGCATTGATAAACAGGCAAAAGCCAAAGCCGAACAGCTTGGCCAAGCCTACACCCACTTCACATTCCACGACCTAAAGCGCAAAGGCGTGACCGACACCACCGGGAATAAACAAGAAGCCAGCGGCCATAGAAGCGCGGCCATGTTGAACACTTACGACGTAAAACCAATCATTGTTAAAGCGGCCGGTGAAAAGTGAATTCCCACTAGATTTCCCACTAGATGATTGCTTGTTTTAGATTGAAACGGCTGCAAGCTGCGTTGTATATGGTGGGGTGTTAGGGATTCGAACCCTAGACCTATGGATTAAGAGTCCACTGCTCTACCAACTGAGCTAACACCCCTTCTGAAACATAAATGTCCAGAACGGGGCGAATTCTAAAGGATTTTCAGGTTAAATCCAAGAAAAATAAGCTAGTTTACTGTTTTTAAAGGGATTATTTTAATTTTGACAGGGCTTTGGCGAGTTCCTGACTGAGTGTTGCCAGTGTGTTATTCAGCGCTTTTACTGTGCCGGCGGTAGTGGCATTTTCTGGTTTGGCTTGGATTTTAGAATAGCCATTGCTGACAACGGTGTGCGTTTTTTGATCCATGATGGCCCAGTTGGCATCAAGATTGGCGGACTGATCGGGCTTGGCGTCGAAACGGCTGATTTGCACGATGATTTGGTAATCAATGCTGCCGTAAGCACTCCAAGGGTAGGCCCTGATTATTTGACCGGGTTGCAGTGCGGTTAGATTTTGGGCTAACACTTCGGCAATGTTGTCTTTTAACGGTGCGGCCCATTGCTGCAATTCGGCGATTTGCAGGTTGTTATCAGCATCACGGGTCACCAATTGCTTGCGCTCCAGTAATGCAGGAATCGATATGGGGCCGATGCCGATAATCAGTTTTTTTACTTGCTCATCAGCGCTGACGGCTGGCACATCAAACTGAGGTTCCAGAACATAAAACTGGGTGGGCGGCGTCGCAGTACAGGCTGAAAGCAAGCCGCCAATGACGATTGATTTAATAATGCGGTTAGCCATGCTTATTCCCCTTCCTTACCGCGCAGTAGTGAGTCTGGATGTTGTTCCAGATAATCAGTGAGTTGCTTCACTGAGCCGGCGGCGCGGGTCAGTTCTTGCAATAATTTCTCCAACTCATAATGTGTGCTCGCGCCGGGCTCTAAGGTATTCAACACTTTTTGCGCAGAGTTCATGGTTTTGTCGGTGGCAGTTAACGTGCTTTGGGCCGTGACCAGCATATCTTTGGCGGCTTTAGAAGTGCCTTGCAACGATTGCAGGGTTTTGTTGACCTCTTCACTCAAATTATCCAACGGTAATTTGGCGATTTTATCCATGATGACAGTGGCGGAACGAGTCAGTTGATCCAGCGAACCCGCCGTGGTGGGAAACTCAGGATAGATGCTCTTGTTGTCACTAAGTACTACCGGAATTTTCGGATAGAAATCCAGGTCCACCAGTAATTGTCCGGTCAAAAAGCTGCCGGTTTGCAATTGCGCACGCAGGCCTTTTTTAATCAGCTGGGCAATAATTTCTTTATCGCTATGATGTGATTTATCATTGATTTTATGGATACGTTCCAGCTCCAACTCAATCGTTACCGGCACATGGATCTCTTGGGTGTCCTCATTCAGCTCCAAGTCGATATGCACTACTTTGCCGACCGGAATACCCCGTAATTGCACCGGCGCACCTTCGGTTAACCCACGCACTGAGCCTTTAAAATACATTACATATCTCAGGGTGTTGGTATAAACAACTTGGGTTGATAGCTGATAATTGTCATACAGTTGGAATTGAGTATTATCA
>Ga0208625_100284_pt1 | contig 13436 bp, 12 predicted proteins | sample LakWasMeta8_HOW4_2_FD_183858 | JGI IMG/M metagenome (GOLD analysis project Ga0208625, IMG submission 183858) | Freshwater sediment methanotrophic microbial communities from Lake Washington under simulated oxygen tension - Sediment Metagenome... | ecosystem: Environmental > Aquatic > Freshwater >... | reverse complement strand
AAGCTGAACATACGCCAACAGGAAAATTTCTTATACATAGTCATATTGCTTTGCCCAAATATTCTTGCCTGCTGGGGCATGCTGCCCCATCCACAGGGTTTCCGCATGCTAGGAGTATCGGCAGCCCCTAAACGGTGGGGACGGGATTGCAAATCCCGTCCCGCCGGGGGTGTTTTAACGAAATAAAACATCGAAGGAATCAATAAATCTCTCTAGGATTGCTTTTTTGTGGTGTGCTTTTTGAAGTTAAACTCATTAAAAAGTCATCAAAATTCTGCAATATCGCGTCCTTACGCAGCATCTCCAAAGCATATTGTCTAGCCTTCATATTGACACGTGGTCGACCCGCTTTCGCGTCATTGAGCATAGTCTTCAAAGACGCAAGAAATTGCTCTAAATTTTCGGGCTCGACACGCTCGGCGATGCCGGGGTATTGCTCGCATAATAGGCCTAACTCGGTTTCCGCTTCAGCGGTAATCAGTGCATAACCGCCGGCGGCCAATATGGTGGTCAGTTTGGACGGTAAAACCGCATCGGCGGCGCCTTTCTTTTGGATCACCAGATGCACGTCGGCCAAAGCCATCAGTGCGGGCAAATCCTCATAAGGCTGCAACGATTCAAAACGTATATTGCGCAGATCAAGCTGTTCAGCCTGTTCAATTAATGTTTGTTTTTCAACGCCTTCGCCAAGGACTAAAAACACGACGTCAGACTCAGAGGATAAGTGTTTGGCCGCCTGCAGCAATAACTCCAGCCCTTGTTTTTTGCCCAGATTGCCGGAATATAAAACAATTTGCGATGAATCCGACAGCGCCCAGCGCCGGCGAAAACCGGAAGCATCCACTCCAGGCTTGATGAAATCGGTATCCACCCAATTTGGAAAAAAATACAAAGGCACAGACTGCCGGCTTTTGTTTGCGGCCCTGACCAGCATCGACTGCGAAATCGAACTGACCGCGCTAAAGCGGCGCATGAAAAAGCTCTCGACCGTCTGACAAACCGCAGCTATCAAGCGCCCATTTTTCGCCATCCCCAACCCCAGCATCGCATCCAGTTCGAAATCCTGAATATGCAAAAGGCTTTTGGCGCCAGTCAACCCGCTCAACAGCAAGGCGGCAGGAACACAAAAAAATGTCGGCTCAACCGTGATGATCACGTCGGGCTTCCAGAGCCATTGGCTCAACACGGCGGGCAGACTGGTCAGCGCAAAACTGCACAAATGCAATAAACGCGTCACCGTTGTCGGTCTGTTCGGCACGAACAGCGGACAGCGAAGAACATTGACGCCACGAAATTGCTCCCGCCTATAATTCCATCCGGAATAGCCGGAGCCGATTCGCCATTCGGGATAATAAGGTGGCGCGCTAATCACCCTGACTTCATGTCCCCTTGCCGCCAGCCAGTCGCACATTTCACCGGAATATTTACCGATACCGGTCAATTCAGGCGCGTAATTGATTCCATAGAGCAGTATTTTCATTTATATTGAAATGGTAGTTTGAATCGATCAGCTATTACGCAATAGAGTGAAAAGGCAGCCATACAGCCAAATAAATCATCAAAAAATCTCATTCACTTGATTTATCTCTCTCATTAATTGGATAGAACAGTCCGGAAAGCCAACATACGCCATATCCTCAGGCTTAAAGTGTAAAAATGAGTGCGTTTTAATCTTTCATAAATTGAGAATATTTCATGAAAAAAATTATTGTGTTTCACAACGACAAACAAAGTCAAAAAGGGAGATTTCCCATCTTTAACTTACTCCCAGCCTTGCTTTGTATTCCTTCTTGCACGTACCTACTTGCATCAGAAGTTTTTGATCCAAATAATCCAGCCGGTTCTGGATATCAGTTAGTTTTTTATGACGAGTTCAACTCGCCATCCACCATAGATATCAACGGCACAGGTAACCCAAAATTCAAATGGTTCACAACGCCATTTTTTGCTCGCCCATCAAGTAAAAAGCCCAGCATCATCAAGGTAAGCAATGGTATTCTTACACTTAACAGCACAAAAACAAGTGCCCGTAACAGCAATATTGCAACAGCTATGCCCATAAATAATGAGCAAGGATGGCTTGGCAAAGTATTTGGCGGAGGGGCCTATTTCGAAGCGAGAATTTCCTTCGATTCAATTACGGTCAAGACAGCAAATGGATGGCCATCATTCTGGTCTATGGCAATTGAGCATATGGCACAAAAAGGTGCTGACCAATGGACAGGGCTGACACCAGGTTATAAGCATTTCATTGAAGATGACTTCTTTGAGTACAACACAGCATCTTTCGCCGGACCTCACAGCTACAGTGCGACAATGCACGATTGGTTCGGTATCTATAACAAAACTTGCTCTTCTGGATACTGCAAAATCAATAATCATTATGGCAGTAAAGGCCGCTTCAATAATGCAGTTATCAAAACACCAATAAAAACCGACTGGAAACAATTTCACACTATCGGTCAGCTATGGGTACCAAGTAATACCAAAAATAATATGGGATACGTACAGAACTATTTTGATGGAAAACTGATGTCGACAGTATCCTGGGTTGCTGCAAAATCCAGTCTACCCTCCCCAACTGGAGATTCTATGTTCAGTATCATCGATAAAAGTCATCTTGTTGTAATCCTTGGCACTGGGGTAAACCAACCCCTAAATATTGACTGGGTTCATATTTGGCAAAAAACTAGCGATGATGAGTTATCGTCTCAGCGGTGATTTTAGCTAACACTCGATTACCTTCGGCAGTGGGATGAATATCATCCCTATAATAATCGAGCCCCCACCTGGGGTCATCTCCCACTTGAATCACTAGTTTTGCACCTGCTGCGGATAAAAGTGACAAATAAGGTTCGAATTTTTTTTTACGTAAGTCGGAATCCATTTCTTCAGCTTTATTCGGATAAATGATGAACACGGGGTCGAGCCTTGTAGTTTTCAGAAACTCAGCAAGTTCCCCCGAAAGATTCCCAGGGAGGACCTTCAACATCTCTGGCACATCACCACATTTATCAAATGCATAAATATATTTGTTATATACCCAATTATTGGGTTTGCATCATATATAGGAAAATCAATCACCCCCATTTTCTAATTGATAGCTCAGCGATGCCGAACAAAATAATAGAATAAATAACAAAGTGCGCTAGGAATTTTTTCATACATTACCAATAAATTTTTTCAAATCTGTTTGTAAAAAACAAATAGATTTTAGCTATCAACAATAGCTAGGAAAGCGGTTAATATATCTTTCAACACTCCTACCACATCGAATAATAGGGCGTTAATTTATTTAAAATTGCACCTCAACAAAACCTTAATTATTAATTATTTTCTCATCAAAGTTATCAACAACTAGTTTGTGACCGGTCAGTCTGGAAAGCTCTTCAGCAATTTTCCGCTTGTCAGATATATCGGCAATGGCTCGTTCCAATTCCATGACCTTGGCACCCACTAAAAAGCGATACCAATACCCTTGAAGAAAATGATAAACCAAACCGGAACGTCCGTCGAGAAACCCCATCTGACATACGTAGCGCCAAAAAAAGTAGAGAAATGAGCTGATCGTAAATGGTATGTGATTATAGATACGCTCCTTGATAAAGCGTTTGAATGATACCTGGAAAGAAGTTGTTTCTATTGATACTGCATGATCACGTGGAAAAATATTTAATCGCTGATTTAATATTTCAATGGCCTCACGGGTTGCATATTTGTTGTGCTTATCTGTAAAAAATGTCAAATCATTAAGGTTATGATCGGCAAAACCACCTTCAAAGGTTACCGTTCGACCACCCCAGACTACCATGTGCTCATCCATCCAGCGGTCTTCGACACGCCCATGACCGTTTCGCCAAATTCGCAACATGACCAAAGGATAACGCCCCCCGTACTTGACCCAGCGGTCCATGAAAATGTGCTTACGCTTCAGGTTGATGCCGACAACGTCTGTCGAGAGTAATGGTAATTTCTCAGCAATCTCTGTAGACAGGTCCGACTCGATGATTTCATCAGCATCCATACGCATAATCCAGCTCGTTTTGATAGGACAATTATCAAGTGCCCATTGGAATTGCACCGACTGGTTAATAAAAGAGTTTTGATAAACTTTTGCATTTAATGCTCTGGCAATTTCGACGGTTTTATCAGTAGAGTAAGAATCCACCACAAATATTTCTTTAGCGATGGAACGTAAACTTTTAATACAACGCTCGATATGCAACTCTTCGTTATAAGTTAAAATAATTACTGATAAATCGATCATCTACTAATTGATAAAAAAACAAAGGGATTCTTAAACCACACAACCATTAACAACTGTATTTGAATTAATTTTTTGTACTTGCGTATTTAATTTTCTTGGTTTAATCACCTTGGCCGGATTACCTGAACAGACCATCCACGAAGGTAAATCCTTGGTGACTACTGAACAGGCACCTACTACACATCCATCGCCAATATTAACACCAGGGTGTACAAAACAATTACTGGTTATCCAAACATTTTGGCCAATTCTAATTGGTTGAGAAACTAAGGGCATATGATTAAATTCATAATCATGCGTCCCTGTACATAATACCGCATCCTGAGATATGACAGAATTCGAGCCAATTGAAATTTGCGAGTAGTTGTAGATATTTACCCTTTCCCCAATTGCTGTATATGAACCAAGCTCAAGATTCCAGGGCTCCAGAATTCGGCAAGATGGACACACTAAACATCCCTTACCTATAGTTGCACCGAATAACTTTAATAAAAAGTTTCGCCAGTTTTTTGCAAGTCTTTTAGGGGTTGGCCTAAAAAAAAACAACCATACCCAAAGCCATAAAAGTCGCTTTATTTTATATTTTAAAGGCCACTTCTCTCTTCTATTAACACTTAACATATTAACCTCTAAACCAGCCCAAAAAAATTATGCTTTTCAAAATAAAAAATTAATATTTCTCATTATATGAGCCAGAAGACTGGCCGTTTAGACCCCATGAACAAATAATATAAAGATATTATGAGCACTCATTTCAAACGAACTCCCTGAGAGGCACGTAAGCAATGCTAACCATACAAAGTTTTACTCTTATACCTTCCCAAATATGTTCCGACTTAAAATTGTAAGAAATATTCGGTTCAGTTTATTAAAAGCCAAACGAAAAAATGAACTTTGCATTTCCATCATACGTAATTTTTTCAATGCAGGGGTCATATCATTAACGTAAATAGAATAATCATTTTTTATCAAAGCCTCTCTAAAAAGCTCCCTGGATTTTATCGTTATGGCACTACGCTCATCATAAATCTTTTTGCGCAATGTAGAAGTTGGTATCTGACCAGGGGATATTCTTTTTACTGGAACCCATTTTTCGTTACCTTTCTCCCTCTCCAATCTGTATGACAGACCTTCTCTACGCTGACGAAATCCACCAGATTGTGAATTGGTCGCTTCCTCATTAGAAATCTTAGTCATCATAATACGATCCGATTCATTTGCCGATTTAAGCAAATCGTGTATTACAGTATTCCTGACTATCAACAAATTTGTTCCATATGAATCGACCTCAAATCTTGGAATCCACGCATCCCCAATAGTTAAATCAGCTGTTTCACCAACAACGTCATCGCAATAATCACACGCAGATAACATAAGAGCACCGGAATTAAATTTTCCTCCAACAACCCCCGCTGAATCTTTTTGACGAACTTCCTTATTTTTTGAAGTCGCCTGATAGACATATGCTCTAGCGGGTATATCATCTCCTTTAGTCCGATACTGGATTGCCGCAGTGTTTTCAGGACTTATTTCGGCTCCCCAGGCCAACGACAAACTCCAATTTATACTCTTTAAATGACCACAAACCAGAGATACAACGAATGGGATTTTTTCCGCAAATGAAGAATCTTCTAACTGGAGCCGGCGAATTGCCTTAACTATGCAAGGCACACCAATAAATAGATATCGCCCTTTTGTCTGATTAACTATATCAAGTACTTTAGATACCTCAACTACGTGGTAACGAGTCTTAGAGGCGCTCTGAATATCTTGCTCTGTTTTACTGACACCGTAACTAAAGAATGGATCGCTTGTGTTATTACGCTCGACAGCTTTAACATGAATCACACCATCAATGAGACCATGCTTTAATAACTCTATAGCTATCCAAGTTCCCATCCCACCAGAAGTACCGTTACTCCTAAACTCTCCTTCTTTTGCATAAGAAGCATACGTCTCTTGGACATATCCCAGGTTTGAGTCATGGCGAGCCACGGTGCTAAATAATTTTTCTGACAAAACATCTTCATTTAGATCAGGTCGCAAAGAGGGGCATACAGCAACCATACTTTTGGAAAACTCTCCCCCTTTTTTCTCCATTGCTGCAATATCAGGTATATATTCACCATAGGGATTGATATTCATATCGCATTTCGCAATGTAGGCACAGGTGCCGCACCCAACGCAATATCCACCATCAACCACGTTCTTGATTTGAATAATATTTTCGTCCATTACATTACTTCTTTAATTTGTTGAGAAAGATATTCGATCCCATTTCGACGCAGTACTTTTACTTTTTCATTCACAAAATCCCAATCTATTGGATTGTAAAGAATTTTGTCGACCGTTGCCGGTTTTGCATCCATCAAAAAACGTGAACTCAGACCTGAAAGCTCAAGCAAATTCAATGCTCTGGCATTAAAACCAGCTTTACCCTCTTGCAGTCCAACAACAACGAAAGGTTTATTCAATAAAATACTTAAAGCTGTACCATGAAAAGAGTTAGTAACTACAAACTCAGCGTTTTGCATTAGATACAGCCACTGGCGTGGACAAGGATATACTGTCTCGCCAATTTCTTTCCATCGCCTATGTGGATTGTAAGGCGAATAAAGATCAGCCCCAAGACGACTAGCTAATGTTTCCGCCACTTCACCTATCACGATTCTAGAACGTAACCCATAACAAAATACATATTTCTCTGATGAAACTTGGTATGGAGCCATAATACCTGAATAGTCGGATAGAAGTATCGTGGGATCAGGAACACATTCCGGCTCGACACCAATCAAGTCTTTTATTATTTTAATTCCCGACTGCTCCCGTACTGAAATTCCATCTAGCTTATGAATCAAGCTAGAAAGGTCATCGAAATATTTTGAATCAATTTCATCCCTTCCAAAACTTGGGGCATATGAAATGCGTCGAACATGTTTATTTTGTATAGAAAAACTTAAAAAATATACCGGATCAATCCCAAAATGCTCAGATGGATTCCAAATTTGATCACTACCACATACCAGCAAATCATAGTTTAATGAAGCACTAGCCAATTCTTGTATGGTTTTATATTCTGGTGATATTATTCCAAGAAACTTACGTCTAAAATGATAAAAATTATCTTGCAACTGGCGATTACCTAACCATTTACCTTTAATTTTGGTAAGTTTTAGATATACAACCTTGAGATTCTTTCGTGAAAATAAATTATCGAACTGAATGTTGCCGCCCCCTTCTACATGTTCAGGATGATAATTTATGAAATCAGCCTCACAGCCTTGATTCAAAAACCATTGGCGCAAAGCGTACGCCTGAAATAATGCTCCATAATTATCACTAAAGTGATAAGTCAAAATACCAACTCTCATAATCATCCTTACGCATCAGATAAATCTACCATTCCCTGATCTAAAATGTTTAGCTCCCAGACCTTCTCGTTACATATACAAAATTTCAGAAGTGCAAATATTTTTCTTCTATCCGTGTCTTTTTAAGTAATTAAAAAACACCAACTTACTTAAATTATTGCCACTTTTCAAATTCTGCATGAATCCTTTATTATCGTAGCGGCTCTGGATAATTAATATCCATGACATCAGATAATATCTGTCTCAAATGAGCCTCCTCGTCTTGTAAAGAGTTAAACCGTCTACGGATATGTTTTGCAGGAACACCACCCACAATACACAAAGGTTCGACATCTTTTGTGACTACGGCGCCTGCACCGATAATCGCACCATCTCCAACTGAAACACCACACATAATAATAGCACCTGCTCCTATCCAGACATCCGAGCCAATATTCGTAGGCTTAAACATTGGTCGACCGCTAGAAATAATTGGCACACCCACTTTATCAAAAACATGATCATTCCCCAGAATACTTACACCAGGTCCTATCATTGAATAAGCACCTAGCGTTACACCCGAGGAAATAAAGCACCCTGGTGCTACATAGCTATAACGTCCAGCAGAAAAATCCCGATTAATATGCGAAAATCCACCCGCTAAAAAGGTGGGATGCACATGTTTAAGTCTTAACCGTATTCGCCAATAACAACGCCGAACTGCTCGAATATATTCACGGAGTGAAGTTTTAAAAGATGTATAAAACATTTTCTATCTTTTGTTATATCAAGGCTGAATCTATAATCTTGACAACCAAAGCAAAAGCGTACAGTTGCAAAGTTCTCATAATTGTATTTAATGGAAAGAGTTAGGCCTCGGCCTACCAGTTAATAAATGATCCAAAATACGCAAAAAGTATTGAGCACCTGATTCAGCACTAAGGCAGGCACGCGCCCAATTTTTTCTTTGTTGCCGGACTGAGCTTGAAAAGGCTTCTCTAGCACGCAGCTGTGATACTGCTGCCGCAATTCCGGAGGGGGAGTTAGGGTTGACCATCATACCGGCAAGAGGGTTATCCAAAACTATTGACGCCCCAACGCACGTTGACGCGATCACCGCCGTTCCTTCCATTAGCGCCTCACTTACAATAACCCCCCAGCCATCGTCCATGCTACGAGACGGCAAGACTAAAAGATCAAACGAAGCTATAAGAGCAGAAATTTCATTTTTGGGTATTACACCCAAAAATTCCGACTTTACTGCAAGATCATTGCATAGTTTTACCAGTGACCGCGCTTCTACTCCTGAGCCCACTATGGTTAAATCGGCATCGAAATCAAGTTTGTGCTTAGCAATAATTAAATCGTCGACGCCTTTCATTTTTATTAAACGGCCAACATATCCAATAGATAAACGTTTGGCTTTTTCTGGAAAAGTATGTTCGTCGGAAGGCTCAACAAAATAGGCAAAAGGAAATATTTTCGATGCTGGGTAACCCACTGACTTAAACCATGAAGGCCCGTGCCTTCCGATTGCAAGAACCCCCAGGCATTTATTGCGATGCCAAGTTTCTGTCAGCCAAGAGTGTAGAAATCTTAATTCACCAGATAGCCCTTCTCGAACGCGAGGTTCTTGGACAATGATAAATGGGTCCCCCGTCAATTTAACACATTTCAGTCCCTCAATTAGCGTATGTCTCCAGCGAAAACCATAAAACACATGAATACTTTCGCCCTTGCAGTCATTAACGGTTTTTTTAATAAACGCAGCTGTCGATTCTACATAACACTGAAAAAGGAGTAAGGAATTTTCTTCCCATCCTAGACTTTTTCGACTTAATGGCAAACCCTCGTTAGCAAAACACATAACATTTACGCATGGAGATGCTTTTGCAACTTCACCAATGAATTCAGTAATGTGCGCGCAAACATAAGGAATCCAGAAAATTATATTCTTGTAATTATTCATTTAAATTAATTTTTATCGATATGCCATTAGTAGCTATTTATGAAAGGATGGTAATTACTGCTCGTGGCACAAATTGTAATATGAGCCATCTAAGCAATAGGGAGAATTTAATGATTTCAAATCACTACCGTGCTGCATTTGTCTAGTTTCGAAACAAATATTCACTATTATACGGGCGCGGGTAGCCAGATAAAAATAGTTTCATTTAACTCCCCCCCTCGAATTTAACATATATTTAGGTGTGAGTAATATCAGTAAAATCATCAGCGATGCAGGATTACCTATCCCAAGCAAATATCGTGCAACAATAGATTCAATAGCCGCAAATACAAAAATTGCCAGATAAAAATCTGACAAAAATGAACGACTAGCCATCCCTGCAAAATAAACCTTCGTTGCCATCATTATAATGATGGCAACCGTAAGGAATACACCGGACTCCCAGAGAGAATTGATATAGCTGCTATCAGTTGCAATACCGTATACACTGGTAATCCACGAGCGAATACCGTGCCCAAACACAATCCCATCGAAAGACTCCAGGGACATTGCAAAAATCACGGTCCAGTTATCTGACCTGCCTGTTAATCCGCTATCGAAACCGCGATACGATGAGTTAAGCTCAAAAAGCTCTGAGAAATAATCGGCAATTTTCTCCGGATTTATTAATACCATAATAAAAAAAGACAATACGACAACTACGCCAATATTGATCACCTTGCGACCTAAGTTCACACCATGCAATAAATGCGCGGCATAGACAGCAACTAAAGCAACAAAGGTGCCGACAAAGGCCCCTCTAGAACTGGTTCCCCCTAATATGAATAGGCAAGCAACGGAAGTCAGCATCGAGACAAACCAAAACTTGTCTCGCTTATCTTTATGCCAATACAGATAAACCGTACAGGCAAGAAATGAAAATCCATAAATATGGCCTGTTAAATTTGGGTGATTATCGAAGGGAGAAAACCTAAGTCTGCCCCCATCTTCACCTATGGCAAAATGTAAGCTTTGCACAAGTTTTTCGTATTCAATAAAAAACGTTAGTGCCGTCATGGTAATAGAGACATAAATAATCAGCCTGATCGTTTTTATTACGCCATTAACCAGTATTAAGGCACGGGCTGCAAGCGCGCAAAACATAAAGGCTAAAGTTTGCGGAATTAGCTCTGGCTGTTGATTAAGTAAGAGAGCAAAGCAAGAGAAAATCGGTAACAAAAAACAGATAAGAATGGTTGCGCCATCTAGCTTAAACAAGCGTTTATTTAATCGAACTCTAATAACGCAGATAGCGCCAGCCAAAATAAAAAAAAGCATACCAATCACTTGTATGACGCTGCCTTTATCGCCATATGTGCCAAATAAGGGTAGCAAAAATGCTATAAACAGGAACATAAAAGTTTCTTCTAGGAATATGATTCGTTATATAGTGTATGGACTAGATAGAAAAATCAAATATCGTCGAATCAACAGAATAGCCATAAGACTTTCGGAAATAAGAACCAATACAGCAACCCATAGCATCTGATTTGTAAAAATCAACAAAGGCAACATCAAGACAATCATTAATGTAGTCACCACTATAAATTGCCTGCTCTGATTCCGTGTTCGATTAGCAGCCGTCAATGTTTGGTTAAGCACTTGTCCGCCAATGTAAAAGGACGCTGCAATACATAGTGCAATCAACACGCTCAAATCCAAATTCAATTTCCCTGCCAACCAAACCCGCTCTAAGACATTCGCATAAAACACAGCCCCTCCTCCAACTATCAGCGATATGGTTATTGCAGCAACCAACACTCTGCGAACGATCTTCGCTAACTGTGCAAGTTGTCTGCTGGCAACCAAATCAGTAAATTCGGGATTAAGTGAAGCCAAAACCACTGTAAGGGGCTGAACAGGAAGCCGCGAAATGGTACGGCATGCGGCGAAGACCGCAGCAGAAGTCGGCCCCAGTATGGCCGATATAAGAAGTACGGGGGCATGCAAGGCTAATTGTTGTGATAAAGATATCAGCATAAACCCATGACCTGCCTGCTTGACTGAAACCAATTCCACATTAGCGTTCTTGTTATGCTTTTTGCCCCTATTTGTTTTTCTTGCAACTTTTCTTCTCAATAGCAACCTAGGTGTATGGATAATAGCTACTGTCGCAGCAATGAATCTTAAAGCTAAAACTGCAACAGCTGCAGTTAAAATCCATCGCCCCATCAAGGCACAACCTACGATCCCCATTAATTCGATTGAGCGAACCGTATTACTGACAAATATGCCGGCTGCATTTTTCCCAATGAAACGCCATACCGCGCAATAAATTCCAATGAGTGGTTGCAAAGCAGCGGACATCGCTAACGAGACAAATACAATCGCTAACTGCATGGCCTGATCAGTTGCCTTATCATGCTCGTAGTATGACCAAACGAGTAAAGAAATAGCCACAATTATTATCGCAGCAGACAATGCTTTAAGAAAAAAATCACGCAACACATTGCGAACAAGCAGCCACGCTTCCTCCTCGGTACGTGCAGACTTCAAACAGAGCTGATTAGACAAGGCGGTTGCCGCACCCAAATCTGCCATAAGAAAAAACTGAGCCAGTGCCGATAGAGTCACCCAATAGCCATAACCTTCTGCTCCCCACTTTGCAACAGCCACAGACGGAATGAACATCGTGGACAAAATGGTTACCAGCTGACCATAGCCGTGAGCTGACAATGTTCTTAGTACACGGTATATTTTCAAAAAGTATCCACCCGATTCATGCCCTTAAAACTAACTTTGCCTACTTATATTTGATAAAACATATAGGTTAAAAATGGTCGCCAACGACTTTCTCCTGAGACTGTAATCGATGCATCCTACCATGATGCATTAACTGCCTCATACAAAGGTTCATTCGTAACGCTCAGGTCAAACAAGTCTATGTGAAGCTACCACATCGAAGTACAATGAATATACAATTGGTGATAACTCTCACCCTTTTTAACTTTTTCACACGCTTGAACAAAATTGACATGCGCAACTATTTTTTTAAAATCATAAAAGTTGCTGTGCTTGATTTGCTCCATCGCCAATGTTTGCTCCATGGCTTGTAATACGTGCAGACGTGCAGAGTCCTGTAAGTTTGGCCAATCATTCAACCCCAGCATTGCCACGCCGAATTGAATAGGCCCCTCCCAAGGCCCCAAATGCACAGCCCGTTCCATCCCGCCTGTCAGCTCGTTATCGAATTGTTTTAATAAAAATTTACTAATCACCAATCGATTCCAGAGATAGGGCCAGGAAGGGGTTAGCCCCAAACCCCGGCGGGCATAGTTTAGGGCTTCAAGCGCATTATCATGCCAAGCCAGCTCCTGGATAAGGAGATTTTTGCGGAATTCCAGGGAGTCTAATTTTTGGTAAAAAGCTTCCCCCAGTTCAAAATATCGCGCATAAGCGGGGCGCAGTTCCAAAGTTCGTTCCAGATGCTGACGCGCCTGGCGCCATTGTTTTGCATTTTTGTTGGCCGAGTCTTTTTTCACCGTATCCAGGTGATGGCTCACTTGTGTCGAGTAAACGTCCGCCAAAGACCAACGCAGGGCGATATTGGCTAAGAGGAGCAATCCCAAAATAGCCGGCACATACAAGACTGCCCGTAACGCCGGCATGGATACGAAATGGCGAACAACGGTCATGACAGCATTGCCTCCGCATTACCGCTAAACAGAGCCTGTACCTTATCGGCGCCGATGACCGGCAATAGCGCATCCCGCGCGGCTTTCAGGGTTGGCCGGCGCTTATGCATATTATGCGCATCGGTCGCAATCAGGGTGGCCATACCCTTCCGAATGAATGCAAGCGCCACTTTTTG
>Ga0208625_100281_pt1 | contig 13484 bp, 10 predicted proteins | sample LakWasMeta8_HOW4_2_FD_183858 | JGI IMG/M metagenome (GOLD analysis project Ga0208625, IMG submission 183858) | Freshwater sediment methanotrophic microbial communities from Lake Washington under simulated oxygen tension - Sediment Metagenome... | ecosystem: Environmental > Aquatic > Freshwater >... | reverse complement strand
TTTTGCGGCAAAGGAATAATGCCTAAAGGCTCGCCTTTTGCGTTAAACACTTCAATGCCTGAGTTTGATGCGACATACAGTCTGTCCGCATCATCTATAGCAAGACCATCGGCACCGCTAGACCAAGCACCATCTGCTTGTTTCCAGCCGTCCAGTTTGGCAAAGTTAGTTTTTTTAGAGATTGAGCCATCTTCAGCAATGACATAGCAAAGAACGTGTTCACCTGACGTGTTTGCTACATAAAGAATTTTTTCATCTTTACTTAGCTGAATGCCGTTTGGACGATCAATATCATTCGCCAGGCGCTTCAATTCGCCGACGGGGCTAATGTAATACACACCCGGTGTAGAGGCTGGTGGATTAGGGTTGTCTTTTGATGGGCGGGTACCGCTGTCAGTAAAGTAAATACCACCGGTTTTAGTGATAACTACGTCATTAGGTCTTTGAAAAGGTTTACCTTCAAAGTTTTCAGCGAACACTTTTTGCTTTTCTACCGGGCTAATAATCCCAACCTTGGGTTGCAGCGTTTGCACGGCAATAATTTCGCCATTGGCATTTAAAGCCAGGCCGTTAGCACCATTGGAATTTTCTAAAAAGGTAGAAACGCTGTTATCTGGTGCAATACGCACAATTTTATTGGCTTGCGTTTCAGTGAACAGCAAGCTGCCATCTGAGTAGCCAATCGGTCCTTCAGTCCCTTTAAAGCCATCCTTGATTAATTCGATGACCACGCCACCTGCAGACACGCCTGGAATAGCGGGTGTCACGGGGTCGTCGGCTTGTACAGCCGCTGCAAACGCTAAGGCGCCTAATACTGTAAATAATTTAGCGTGTGTAGTTTTTTGTAACATCTTGTTCTCCGGTTTAAAGCTAATTAATCAAAATTTTGAAAAACAAATAGGGTTAAATTCTTGCCGACCCACTGTTATATTTTTTGGACCGAGACCGCTTTCGTTTTACGCTGCATCCCAACTTACAACCTAATCGATTTGGTTGAAGACGATGAATCCGTCTGTTTGCCTAACCGATGTTCAAATTAGGAAACGATTGCACTAACCAAATAACCGCCACAGGCACCGATAATATGAAACCCACATTGACCAGCAAAAAAACTGTTGGAAGCAGAAATCTCTGCCATATTTGCTCATTCATATGCCGTTATCCTTACGGTTAGTACTCAGTCATTATTTAGTCAGCGTAATTGTGAGAGGGTTAAATCAGCTCCGAAGAGCTGATTCTTGTTCTTGCTTACTTAGCACCGCTGGGCGCAGTCAGTACCGATAACTTGGTAATGCCTGAGCGTTCAATTGATGCCATCACCTTGGCGACCGTGCCGTATTTAACGCCGTCATCAGCGTTAAGATTGAGTGCAATTTCCGGATCCGCCGCCTTGCGAGTTAACAATTCCTTTTCAAACGATTCCAGGGCAATCTCAGTTTTATCTATAAAAACGGCACCCTTGTCATTAACACTGATGTAAACAGCTTCTTTTTCCTCAGGTGGCGCAGTCTCCGCAGTCTTAGGCAGATTGACATGTACTGCCTGAGTCAACAACGGTGCGGTAACAATAAACACCACCAACAGTACCAACATAACGTCAACCAATGGCGTCACGTTGATTTCGCCCATTACATCGTCTTCACCACCACCATTTGTATTAAAGGACATTAGACTTGTACTCCGTTGGCTTCTAAATCTTCATTATTTGATTTAAGCGCTGGTTTTTTGACCAAGGTTTCACCGCGTGATGACGGCGCTGAAGTTGACCCTGCACGTTTGATCAAGAATGACGTTTTTAAGGCTAAATGACCAAACTCGACAGCGAAATCGTCAAGGAAAGCCCAAACCACTTTGTTTCTGCGAATGAAGAAGTTGTAACCAATAACCGCTGGTACCGCGACGGCAATACCGATTGCTGTTGCAACAAGTGCTTCACCGATAGGACCCGCCACCACTTCCAAGTTAGCTGAACCGCTTTTACTGATATTGGTTAACGCGCCCATAATCCCCCAAACCGTACCGAACAAGCCGACGAATGGAGAAATACTGCCAATAGTTGCCAGGATAGCCAGGCCGCTTTCGAGTGAGCCGCGTTCTTTTTGCAGCTGTTGACGCAGACGTCTATCCAGCAACTCTTGACGCTCACCAGTGTGCTCAAGATCATGAGTAGTCGTGCCGCCATCAGTTTCTAATAATGTTGCAAAACCAACCTCAGCGATTCTGGCAGCTGGGCCTTGATTATCTTGCAATGCAGAGGCTGCTTGAAAATCCTTAGCGCTCCAAAATTTCTTACTGTAGGCACGATTGTGGTAACCGATGCGCAGGTGTTGAATGCCTTTAATAAGGATTAACGCCCAGGTAACTACAGAAAACGCTATCAATACATCTAAGGTGCCATCAACGATTAATCCTGACGTAATTTCCGGACCAACGGCTGGCGCGCTTGCTACAGAAGATGCCACATTTGCAGCTGCTGGAGCCAAATCTGTTGCGACTGATTGTGCGCCGGTAACTGCTCCGGCAATGGGTGTTTGGGTGGCTGCCTGTGAAATTTCAGCTGCAGCGGTAGTTGGATCTGCCATAAATAAACCTCAAAGTTACAATTTAAAATTAATAGGAACTGTCACCCAACCATCGATTGGGGTTTTGCCGCGTGTAGCCGGGGCAAATGACCATTTTTTAACTGTTCTCACAGCTTCATCATCTAACACTTTCTGTCCGCTTGTTTTCAGTACGGCCACACTGTCAGGCTGACCGCTGGCAAGTACATGTACTTTCAACATCACCTTACCTTCCCAACCGCGATCCATCGCTATTTCCGGGTAAACCGGCGCTGGGTTATCCAAATAGCCTGCGCCTCCGCGAGGCTCAGTGACTTTTTCAACCGGTGGTGGCGGAGCCGGTGCCGGTGGCGCTGGTGTTGCAACCTCAGCTACGACTGCATTAGGTGGCGCCGGCGGCTGCTCAATAACGGGCTGCGGCTTCGGCTTTATCTTCGGCTTGGGCGGTTTGTTAATTGCCACAACCTTGGGCGGCGGTGGCGGCTGAATTACTTTTGGCGGCTGCGGCTTAACAAAAGAAATTTGCACTTTAGAAGGCACCTTTACCGGCTTTTCAATTTCAATTGGCTCAACATCAGACTTTTTAAAATACTCAACAACAACGGTATGAATAAATATCGACAACACGCCAATAACTAAATAATCAGCCAGTCTCCGATCGCTACCAGAATCGTTAAATTTAAAATCACTTAACGAAAAACCGCCTGCCGTCGCCAGAGAAAAAGCAGACTCGCCATCCTGGCCTGATGCTTTAAATGGCAATACTTGCGCCGATTTGCCGCCATTCGCTAAGCGGTCTTCGGAAGCAAATTGCTTACGACCCACCAAAGGACTACTCATATCATTCACTCCCTAAATGAACACCTAACCATGCTCATTTATCGTTAATTAAATCTGGAAACCAGCAGCCATAATGCTTACAGCCTGGCATCAACCGTCATAATGATATTTAGCACAATACATGCCAATAAGTTACAGATCGTGTTTTGACTATTCCCCAACCGCCTCAAGAGCCCGTTCCCCTAAGTCTTCAAGGGAATTAGCCGGATTTATTTTCGGCTTGCTCAAACTGCTGTTTAGATTTAAATGAAGGCTTACTGCTGCTGTCTAAGCAACAAAGTGCTTAAGCACTGTCTCTACAGCAACAGTTGGATACCTTTCAATGGAGTTTTTGCAGATTTTCGATATTTTGAATTGATGCCTAAACAGATAGCCGACATTAGCGTTAGCCCAGTTACCCGCCAAGCCCGCCTTTGCCTGTATAATTCCAGCCATCTCAATGACTTCGCGACACTCACTCTCATGACCAACATTAATACCGAAAAACTCTCCAGTGCCCGTTTTGCCCAAGCGACCGACGCGTTTGTCGAAGTCTTTACCGCTTCGGTGGATTTTGATCAGCGCATGGCCCAGCAGGATATTCAAGGCTCTATCGCCCACGCCACCATGCTGGCCGCCAGCGGCATCCTGACCGAACAGGAACGGGATGCGATTATTGAAGGCTTGGGGCAAATTTCTGAGGAAATTCTCAACGGTGAATTTGTCTGGTCCATCAAACAAGAAGATGTCCACATGAACATCGAAGCGCGTCTGACCGATATGATCGGCATCGCCGGTAAAAAGCTGCACACCGGGCGCTCGCGCAACGACCAGGTCGCCACCGATATTCGCCTGTATTTACGGCATGAAATCGAACAAATCACCGCGCAACTGGTTCGCCTGCAAACCGCCATTATCGATCTGGCCGAACAAAACGCCGACACCATCATGCCCGGTTTCACGCATTTACAGGTCGCCCAGCCGATTACCTTTGGTCACCATTTAATGGCTTGGTTTGAAATGCTAAGCCGCGACCACGAGCGCCTGCAGGATTGCAAAAAACGCCTTAACGTCATGCCGCTGGGCGCCGCGGCGCTGGCAGGCACCAGCTATCCGATCGACCGACACCTGACTGCCGAACTGCTGGGATTTAGCCGCCCATCGGCCAATTCCTTGGATTCGGTCAGCGACCGCGACTTTGCGATTGAATTTACCGCCGCCGCCAGTTTGATCATGATGCATTTATCGCGTTTTTCTGAAGAGTTGATCTTATGGTCCAGTGCCCAGTTTGATTTCATCGAAATGCCCGATGCCTTTTGCACCGGCTCATCAATCATGCCGCAAAAGAAAAATCCTGATGTACCGGAGCTGGTACGCGGTAAATCCGGCCGGGTCACCGGGCATTTAGTTTCGCTATTGATGCTGATGAAAAGCCAGCCGCTGGCTTACAACAAAGACAACCAGGAAGACAAAGAACCGTTATTCGACACCGCCGACACCCTGATCAACTGCCTGCGCGCGTACGCCGACATGGTCCCGCACATCGCCCCCAAAAAAGCCAACATGTACAACTCCGCCAAACGCGGCTTCGCCACCGCCACCGACCTTGCCGATTACCTGGTCCGCAAAGGCATGGCCTTCCGCGACGCCCATGAAGTGGTGGGATTGGCAGTACGTTTAGGCATAGAAAGTCAGCGTGATTTGTCGGAAATCTCGTTGCCTGAGTTGCAGCAATTTTCCGCATTGATTACTGCCGATGTGTTTGAGTATTTAACGCTGGAAGGCTCGGTAGCTTCTCGGAAACATATTGGGGGAACTGCGCCGGAGACGGTTCGGGGGGCGATAGAGACTGCGAGGCAAAGTGTGGAGTTGGGGAGTTCTTAATGAAGGGCATTACTTTGTTTTCAGAAAACGACATATCCATTTTCATGAATAAGGTGAAATTGATTTTTAATTTTTATACATATTTAGACAAACCAACGAAGCAATATTATGTATCTATGAAGCTGACTAATACTGCCTGGAGGTATTGTGCAAAATAATTACTTTCATGTGTGTCCAACCATGCTTGCCTCTGGCTCCATAATTGAGCCTGGCAATTTTGGCAGAGTAATAGAAACATACCGACCTAACAACATCGGGCCACTTGCTGTTAGAGAGCTTACCTTTGAGGTTGCAAGATTAAAAAACTTTCCTGAATTGCCAAGTCGCTTCAATTCAATTTTCCTATTCCCAACGCTTCAACATGCGCAATTGCATTTATTTAGATTCGACATTAGCTGTCTAATCTACGAAGTCGAGTTAACGGACAAAAGTGAAAAAATTTTCCACGGAGATATGGGAATAATTCATGCCGGATTTCCAAACGAACACATACCTGCAATTCCATATCTATACAATCTTGCCACTCAGTACTGGACTGGCCTGACCAAAATACAGCCAGAGTCTGAGTTTTTATCATCTTCTCCAATTAGAGTTTTGCGGCAACACGAACACAGAATTGAAGCATCAGAACTTACCATCTCATCAGCCCGGTAGGGTACGCACCGCGTACCTTCTAAAACCTTTGCCTACTAACAAACTTTGAAAATGGTACGCGATGCGTACCCTACAATTACAACTCGCAATGTGGATTAGCCCTGTAGGGTGGGCAAATGGTTTTATCGTTTGCCCACGCGGAATCTGACGAAATCGGTGGGCAAAAAAGCGTTGCCCACCCTACTCAACTTACCTTTTTTAAATGTTTCTTCAGTGCAGTAGGTTGGGTAAAGGCGGCAGCCGAAACCCAACGTATCGGAGCAGCCATCTATGTTGGGTTTCGCGCTGCTCTACCCAACCTACCCAAGCCTAGCACCTTGAGGATTACCTTCAATCCAAACAACATCCCGACTCAATACCAATCATACAAATTTCATAAACGGATACGCTAACGTAAACTGTTTAAATGAAACTATTCCCTCGTCATTTAACCGTTACCGCGCTCGTTTTCCTGTGTTTAATAACACCGGCGGCGCTTGCCAATGTGGATGTTACGGGGCTTGAGAGGACAGCAAAAGACAATGTGTTACTGACGCTGGCGTTGGCAAAAGAACCCTGCGACGCGCCAGAGTGGAAAATACGCGGCTTGTTTGCAGGTGCCGATCAAGAGATTGATCAAGCCTTGCGCGCGTTAGGTTATTACCATGCGGTCAGCAAAAACGCATTACGCTTTAATAAGGACTGCTGGCAGGCAGACTTTACCGTTACGCCCGGTCCGCAAGTGTTGGTGACTGACGTTGCCATCACCATTAGCGGTGACGCCGACCATGATGCCGAGTTTGCTAAGCTGCGAGACAAGCTGATAACAGCGACAGGCAAACCGCTTCGCCACGACGCTTACGAAAAGATGAAAAGCCAGTTGGAATCGTTGGCGATGGAGCGCGGTTATTTGGATGCCGAATTTTCAGAAAAGCAGTTGTTAATCGATAAAGCCAACAATACCGCCCGCATTAATTTGGTGTTTGCGACCGGCAAGCGCATGCTTTTTGGCGCGATTACTATTGATCAGGATATTTTGCAGCCAGAGTTTGTAAACAAATTCGTCTCGGTAAAAAGCCAGGACTTTTATTCCAGTGAAGAGCTGGGCAATACCTATAATGCCCTGTCAAAAAGCGGCTATTTCGAGCAAGTGGACATCCGTCCGGATAACGACAACGCTCACGATCAGCAGGTACCGATCACCATTAAGCTGCGCCCTAAAAAAACGCATCATTATAGTGTCGGCATCGGCTATGACACCGACATTGGACCGTTGTTAAGCGGCTCTTACACCAATCGTCGATTGAACGATCGCGGCCATTATTTGACGTCTAACATTGACCTTGCTCCGGTGTTATCGACCGCCGATGTTCAATACAATGTGCCGTTAGCCAATCCCACCAGTGATGTTTTTAGCTTGGGTGCGGGCTTAAAACGTGAAGATAACGACAGCTATAAATCCAAAACGGCCAAGCTGTCGGCTCGGGCAAAGCACGCTTTCGCCAATGGCTGGAAGCAGACGCTTTTTCTTGATTACAGTTATGAAGATTTTGATACCGGCACACGGGCAGGCGAAACATTGCTGCTGGTGCCCGGCGGCAGTTGGCTGCGTTCTGAATCCGATAATCCATTGCGCCCAACTAAAGGCTACCGGCTGGAATTTAATGTCGCGGGCAGTGTTAAAAATCCCATCTCGGATGTCAATTTTGCGCAGGGTTCAGCATCGGCAACCTGGTCGCAGCCGCTGCCCTGGAGTGGTCGGTTTATCGGCCGAACTGAGCTTGGCGCGACGCTGGTTGATCATTTTGACAAGCTTTCGACCAGCTATCGATTTTTTGCCGGCGGCATGAACAGTATCCGTGGTTATGCCTATAAAGAACTAGGTCCCAGAGATAGTGCCGGTAACGTTGAAGGCGGCCAGTTTTTAAGCGTGGTCAGCGCAGAATATGAACAAGCCATTCTCGACAATTGGGGCGTCGCGGCGTTTCTGGACGCAGGCAATGCCTACAATCTTGACAGCATCAATATCAAAAGCGGGGCGGGCTTAGGTGTTAGATGGTATTCGCCATTTGGTCCGGTGCGGGTAGATTTTGCTCTGCCGTTAAACGATGCGGATTCTTCATTTCAAATCCATTTTGCCGCAGGCGCGAGGATATGAAAAAACGCCTCGCACTGTTTGGCTTGTTAATGCTGCTGTTGATTCCGGCTGGCTTGTTCGGACTATTAAATAGTAACAGCGGTAGTCGCTGGCTGTTACAGCAAGTGTTTTCACGTTTACTCGCAGAAACGTCGGTTAAAGCTATTGAAGGCCGATTGCTTGAAAGGCTTGAACTATCTGACCTGACCTACAAAACCGACACGGAAACTCTCAGTATCAATAAGCTGGTATTAGCCTGGCAGCCCGCGTCGATATTCTCCGGCAAGCTAAAAATTGTTGACCTGACTATCGATGGTTTAACGCTCAGCATTACTGACAATAACGCCCCTGCAGAAACCAGCGCGTTTGATGTCAATGCCGACTTGCTGCTGCCGGTCGACATTGTGCTTGAAAATCTATTGTTAACGAATGCCAGCATTCAATTAGGTGAGCAAGAACACACGCTGCAACAACTGCAATTATCTGGCTTTACTGAACATGGTCAGCTTAATGTCGTCTCGTTGGCCGTCAATGCCCAGCCGCTGGCGGCGACGATCAAAGGTGAGGTGAAACTGGGTAACGGTTTTCCATTTAGCATGACTGCTGACTGGCAAGTTAACAGCGAAAAGTATGGTTTGTTGCAAGCGGTCACGTCAGTCAATGGCGATATGCAGCAACTAACTTTCGATAATCGGGTGTCATCGCCGTTCAAATTAACATTAACAGGCGATTTGGCTGATTTACCAACTACACCGCGCATCAACGCGCATGGCGATTGGCAGAACCTTAACTGGCCGCTTGCCGGTAAGGCGCCGCAAGTCAGCAGCCAGCAAGGTGATTTTGAATTGTCCGGCTTGCTTAGCGAGTATCAAGTTAAGCTCAATGCCCAGTTAACCCGGCCATCGCTACCCAAAGCGCAATTAACCTTTAGCGGTACCGGCAACACGGAGGCTATCGCGATTGATAAATTGGAGCTCAAATCCAGCGCAGGCGTATTTCAGCTGGGTGGCGATGTGTCTTGGCAAGAGGCGCTACTGTTTGACCTAAAAGCGTCCGCAGAGAATTTTAATCCAGCTATTTTGTTGCCGGAACTGCCCGGCAGCTTAAGCTTTAGCGCGCTTGTTAAAGGCAAACTGGCAGGCGAGTCATTGCAAGTTAACGCCGACATTAACCAACTACAGGGGCGCTTACGTGGTCAACCGGTCAGCGCCAACGGCAAGCTAGCATTGGCTGATGAGCAGCTTAGCGTCGATGCGCTACGTGTCATTGTTGGTCGTAATAAACTTAATATTGATGGCACGTTGGGACAAGAGCAAGCCCGTCTTAATGCCGACATCGACGCGCCGGCCTTAGATGAGTTGTGGCCGGGACTGGGTGGACAAATAAAAGGCGAAGGGCAGTTGCAAGGCGCGTGGCTTAATCCGTCGGTAACATTTCAGGCTTCCGGTAAGCGCTTGCGTTTTAAGGAACACAGTGCCGAACAATTGGCTGTTAACGTGAATTATCAGCCTGGTGCGAACAAATCGTCGCAACTCAAACTATCCGCCGGCAATATTAAAAGCGGCCCCAACCAACTCAGTAAAGTGCAGATCGATGGCCTGGGCAGCCCTGAACAACATCGATTTACTATCGACCTAAGTTCTCATTACGGTGAATTATCAAGTGCACTGAGTGGACGTCTTAAGGGCAACAGCTGGGAGGGGGATTTTTCCAAACTGGATGTGCAGTCCAACGATGCAGGCCGCTGGCAGCTTAGCAATAATCTAGTGGTTCGCATGGTCCAAAGCACCAAAGGCATTGATGCCAAGTTGGCGCAAACCTGTTTGCACCAGCAAGCCGCTATGCTGTGCCTAAATGGGAGTTATCTATCTAACAACGACCTGCAATTGCAACTTAAAGCCAACAATTTACCGCTCAGCTTACTGCAAGCCTATGCACCCGAAGGGATGCAAGTCACCGGCATCATCAATGCTGATGCCGACATCCAGCAGCAAAAAGGCTTACTCACCGGCAATTACCGGCTTGACCTGCCGGCGACTCGCATTGCGTTTGCCGCTGATAAAAAGCCGACAACTATCCATCTGGGCGCTTCTTCGTTATCCGGCACACTGCAAGGATCGAAAGTATCAGCGGATATTAATCTCGCGTTAGCGGCACAAGATTATTTACGCGGCCAGCTGCAAGTAGATACCGGCAACACCCAGGCACTATCGGGCCAAATCAAAGCTTCCATTGTTGACTTAAGTTTATTGAATTCATTTTTGCCGCAACTCACAGGGCTTAAAGGCAAGTTTAACGCCGACTTGGCGCTGCTCGGCACAACTACCGCACCAGCGGCTAACGGTGCGGTTACTTTTATGCAAGGTGCTGCGGACTTGAACGGCTTAGGCCTTGAGCTGCGTGACATTAATCTGCAAGCGCGAGCCACAGGGAATATTGCCGAAGAATTCCAAATCATCGGTTCGGCTAAATCCGGACAAGGCACCATTAACCTAAGTGGCGTTGCCAAATTACCGGGAACGGTCGAGTTACTGCTGACGGGTAAGGATTTTGAAGTCGCCAAATTGCCGGAGGCGCAAATTGCCATATCGCCCGAGTTAAAACTGTTATTTGCAGATAACCGCGGCAAAGTCACCGGCATTATCAAAGTGCCCAAAGCGATTATGGAAATCCAGCAATTGCCGGAACAAGCGGTTACCGTAAGTAGCGATGAGGTGATCATTGGTGCCGAAAAAACCATTGAAAATACCGCTACAGCGCCAAGCATTGATGCCGATATAGAAGTTGAGCTAGGCAGACAGGTGAGTTTTTCAGGGCAAGGGCTAAAGACCAACTTATCCGGCAAGTTGAAGATTATTAAAACGGCAGAAAAAATAGCCATGTATGGCAATGTCGACATGGATAAAGGCCATTACACACGTTACGGGCAAGATCTTACTGTGCGTAAAGGTCGGTTTGTATTTAATGGCCCGGCCGATAAACCTTGGCTGGATGTAGAAGCTATTCGTGTGTCAAAAAGCAAGACCGTGACGGCCATTCTTAGCGTCACCGGTCCGTTAAAATCGCCAAAGACGCGCTTATCTTCAGAACCTGCGTTACCGGAAACTGACGTACTTGCTTATTTAGTCACCGGCAATCCGCTAAACCAAGCGAGTAAATCCGAAAGCAATATGATTGCCGGCGCCGCGGTGTCTTTGGGAGCTGGCCGAGTCTCTTGGCTTGCCGACCAACTGGGCATTGATAATTTGGAAGTTAAAGAAGGAGAAACACTGGAAGATACCTTGGTGGCGGTTGGCCAATATCTGACACCGGATTTTTATGTCGGCACCAAAGTGGGGTTATTTAATAAACAAGCGGTATTAGTCCTTAAACATAAATTGACCAATACAATAAATGTGGAAACCGAGACCGGCACATCGCAACGAATAAAACTAAACTATGAGTTTGAACGTGACTAACTAACCCAAACACTCTTCACATGGCCGAATCCTACCAACTACCTCCCATCCGACTAGGTGCTCCTGGCGAGGATATTTCTATCAAAGATTTAGCGGCCATTCAGCAGCGCTTCAAAAAAATGCATCACTTGCGCCTGACACGCGCTCAGGATTTTCTACAACCCCGGCAACGCGTGTTGCTGGAATTATTACCACTGATATTTCATTGCAACAACCCACTGTTACCGGGCTTTGTATCGTCAACAACCCCAGCGGGAATTGTTGATTTTCGACCGGACAGCAAAGCCATTAAATCGGCTAAACAATTTTCCAAAAACTTTAGTGTTGCCCGGCACCCGTCTGACCAACATTGCATCGATGCGCTGTTTTTAATGGGCAGTGTCGGCAGCATTGCCTTTTCTAAAATCAGCGACATGGACATTTGGTTGTGTCATCGGGCCGATTTATCAAAATCTGATCTTACCGAATTACAAAAAAAAGCCAGTACTGTCGAACACTGGGCGGCAACACTGGATTTGGAAGTGCATTTTTTTCTGATGGATTGCGACAAATTTCGCCAGGGTGAAGACATCCCCATGTCGGCAGAAAGCAGCGGACATACGCAGCATTATTTGTTGCTGGAGGAATTCTACCGAACCGCCATTCATATCGCCGGAAAAACCCCTATTTGGTGGCTGGTACCGCCACATCAGGAACTTAACTACAAACAATACGTCAGTCACCTGATCAATAATCGTTTTGTTTATGAGCATGAGGTGATTGATTTTGGCGGGCTGGAGGCCGTTCCGGCTGAAGAATTTACCAGCGCGACACTATGGCATCTTTATAAAGCCCTGCATGCACCGCATAAGTCTTTGTTAAAACTGCTGTTGATGGAATGCTATGCCAGCGAATATCCAAATACGCAGTGGCTTTGCCAAACAATTAAACATGCCGTCTATGAGGGCTCTTATCTCACTAGCGATCTTGACCCATACCTGCTGATTTATCAAAAGGTGGAACAATACCTTCAGCAACATCAAAGCAAACGTCGTCTGGATTTAGCCCGGCAGTGTTTTTACCTGAAAATAATGGGCTCTTCCGACAGCACTATGGACGCGCTAAACCGGACGTATCGGCAACGTTATATGCAATCGGTCGCCGATCGTTATCACTGGCCGATAACAACACTTGCCGCCGCCAAACAACAAAATCATTGGGACATCAGCAAAGCCAGTGCCGAGCACGCGGTGATATTGCAAGCAGTAACGCACTGTTATCGAATGATCACGGGCTTTGCTCGTGAGCATGCTTTGGCTCAGCAAACACACAACAACGATTTAAGGTTGATCGGCAGAAAGTTGAATGCCTTCTTGGAAAAGAAGCCGGGCAAAATCGAAATTCTTACCACGCGCCATCAAATCGACATCGTCGCGCGTGAATTATCGTTGGTAGACAGCCGCCGGAGTGATGATCATGAAGGCTGGAGCCTTTATCTTGGCAATGTCCAAATGAATAATGTCGGGACTGCTGAACCGTTACAAAAAGGCCGGACATTGATTGAATTGCTGTGTTGGGCGGTAGTGAATGGTCTTTATCATAAGTATTTAAAGCTCTACTTTAGTGCGCATGCCTTGAAAATGACTAGCGATCAATTGCATACAACGCTGTCGCAACTTGAGCAATTTTTAACCGCCCATTTTGACAGCGATGCGCCGCTGGATACTTACCAAACCGCTAATAAGCCGTCGCATTCATTACTGTTAATCAACCTGGGACAGCCAGATACCGAGCATCGGGAAGACGGCAGACTCATGATGAGCGCCCGCTCTGATGCTTTCAGTTATGGCATGAACCGGCAGTGTTTTGTACAGACCACCGAATGCGTGTCACTGACCAGCTGGGGCGAAATCAATACCAGTCAACATGAAGGATTAGCGGGGCTTTTTGACGTGTTAACAAGCATTATCAATAACCGCCCTGCCCAAGCGCCGGCAGCGGCCATCAGTGTGC
>Ga0208625_100276_pt1 | contig 13601 bp, 12 predicted proteins | sample LakWasMeta8_HOW4_2_FD_183858 | JGI IMG/M metagenome (GOLD analysis project Ga0208625, IMG submission 183858) | Freshwater sediment methanotrophic microbial communities from Lake Washington under simulated oxygen tension - Sediment Metagenome... | ecosystem: Environmental > Aquatic > Freshwater >... | reverse complement strand
CCCATGAAGCCGATCGGCAGGTAGACCGCAGCCAGGGCGACGGTCGTGGCGATAACCGGCAACACCAGTTCGCGCATGGCATCAATCGCGGCCTGAAAACGCGGGGTTCCCATCTCGATGTGACGGTGCACATTTTCGACGATGACAATGGCGTCATCGACGACCACGCCGATGGCCAGCACCATCGCCAGCATGGTCAGCAGATTGATCGAAAAACCCATCAGCAGCATCAAAGACGCGCTGCCGATCAATGACAGCGGCACGGTCACGGCCGGCACCAGCGCCGCGCGGGCCGAGCCGAGAGACAGATAGATAATCACCAGCACAATCGCGACGGCTTGTATCAGGGTATAAAAGACTTCCTCGATCGAATCCTGAATGAACCGGCTGGCGTCATACGGCACCAGCACATGCAGCGCTTCCGGCAGTTCCGCCTCAAGCTCGGCCAGCGTTTTGCGCACATCCTGGGCGACGGTCAGCGGATTGGCGCCCGGCGCCTGCTCGATGCCCATGAAGATGGCATCCTTGCCTTTGTACCAGCTGACCGAATCATAATCCTCGCTGCCCATTTCCGTCTGCGTAACATCGCCGAGACGCACCAGCGTGCCGTTGCGATTGCCTACGACCAGCTGCCGGAAGTCCTTTTCGTCCGCGACATCGGTCGTGGCGCTCAGGTCCATCATGACGTAATCGCCCTTGGTCTGGCCTGCGCCGGACAGATAATTGTTTGAGCGCAATACATCGGCGACATCATCGGCAGTGACGCCCAGTGCGGCCATGCGCTGCGGGTCCAGCCAGATGCGCATGGCGAAGGTCTTATTGCCCAGCATCTGCGCCTTGCCGACGCCGGCCACGGCCTGCATCTTGGGCTGTATCACGCGCAGCATGTAATCGCTGATCTGCGCCGGCTTCAGCGTGTCGCTGTACAAAGCCATGTACATCAACGCCGTCCGGTCGCCGGTCTGCGAGGTGATGACCGGATCTTCGGCTTCCTCGGGCAGCACGTTGCGCTGGCTCGCGACTTTGGCCTGAATTTCGGCTACCGCCGCATTCGGGTTGTAGTTCAGGCGCATATGCGCCTCGATCGTGGAACTGCCCTGGCGACTGGACGAGGACAGATAATCGATGCCGTCGGCTTCGGCGATGGCCTGCTGCAAGGGCGTCGTAATGAAGCCCTTGACCAGATCGCTGCTGGCGCCGGGATAGATGGTGCTGATCGTGACGACCGTATCCTCGGTCTTCGGATACTGGCGCACGTCCAGCACGAGGATAGAGCGCAGGCCGATCACCAGAATCAGCAAGCTGATGACGCTGGCCAGTACCGGCCGATGGATAAACAGGTCGGTGAATTTCACGACGCGCTCTCGCGCTCGCCGGGCGCCGGCCTGTCGTCGATACGCACCGGCATGTCGTTGCGCAATTTGACCTGGCCGGCGCTGACCACGCGTTCGCCGGCCTTCAGCCCCTCGACAATCTGTACGCGGCCCTCGCGCGTTTCGCCGGTTTCAATCTGCCGGCGCTGTACCGTCAGCCCTTGCTCGCCGGATTCGACCACGAAGACTGAATCGCCGTAAGGGTTGTAGGTAATGGCCGTATCGGGCAGCGTCAGCACGGCCTGCTTACGACTGGACAGGACCCGCACGTCGGCAAACATGCCCGGACGCAGGATCTGTTCGGGATTGGCCAGCGTCGCGCGCAGCTTGATCGACCGGGTGCCGATGTCGATGAGCGGATTGATGGCGCTGATCTTGCCATTGAACGGCTTGTCCGGATAAGCCTGCACCGCCAGGGTCAACTGCTGGCCGATAGACAATCCGGCCAGATGCTGTTCGGGCAGCGTGAAATCGACATAGATGGGATCCAGCATCTGCAGCGGTACGATGGCCGAGCCTTCGGCCAGATATTGTCCGACATCAACCAGCCGAATGCCGAGTTTGCCGTCAAAAGGCGCACGGATGTGCTTCTTGGCGATCACCGACAGCTTGGCCTTGACGGCCGATTGCGCCTGCGCCAGCTGTGCGCGGTTAAGATCATAATCGGATTGGGAGATGAATTGTTTGCCGATCAGCTTCTCGCCGCGCTCAAAACGGACTTGCGCCAATAATTCATCGGCCTGCAGGCCTTTGAGCTCTGCCTCATCGGTCGAGGTATCCAGGTCAATCAACAACTGGCCTTTTCTGACCGACTGCCCCGACTCGAAATGAATCGCCATGACCTTGCCGGCCAGTTCATTGCTGACGTCAACACCCGCTACCGCGACCAGACTGCCGACGCTGGTCAAGTACGGCTGCCACTGCTCCTGTTTGACTTCGGTCACTGCCACAACAGCTGGCGGCGGCATCTGCATTTGGCTTTGTGCCTGCTTGTCCTGGTAAAACTTCCAGCCGAACAGGCCGCCGAAAATCAGTCCGGACAAGGTTAAAACAAGAAGCAATCGTTTGATCATATTATTGGCACTGCATAAGGTTCGTAAAGCAAGGATTTTAAGCGGGCTGGGTGTTACAGGGAGTGGAACCTATTGATACGACCTCCGCTCAATAAGCATTATCCCCAAAGTGCTCGCCGCACATAATCCGGCTCATTCCTCCTGGCAGGAACATCGAGGGCTCCGTGGCTTATGCTGTTCTATATGCCGCCGCAGCCATGCTTTTGCAGTCCCTACAGCTTCCAGAGACAAGTGCCGCCGGCTTTTTCTATGGCATCAAGACGCTGCTGATGCGCTTGCTGTTCTTCTTCGTTGCAACGAATAATGGCTAAGGCGGGACGATCGGCTAATGAACGCACGATAGGCTTGTTGCCGGTGACTGCGCCCATCGTCGATGCGCTTTCATCGAGCAGGGAAGACTGACCGCCGGTCATTAACAGGAAAACATCGGCCAGAATTTCGGCATCTAACAAAGCGCCATGCAAATCCCTGTGGCTGTTATCGATACCATAACGTTTGCACAGTGCATCCAGGCTATTGCGCTGGCCCGGATGCTTCTTTCTGGCATAACTCAGGGTGTCGAAGACCTGGCTGTAATCGGCTACCGTAGCGGCCGTATTGTCCAATAACGAAAACTCGTGGTTGATAAAACCGACATCAAACGGCGCATTGTGAATGATGAGCTCGGCGCCACGAATAAAGGCGATAAAATCCTGGGCCACCTCGGCAAATCGGGGTTTATCCTGTAAAAATTCATTGGTGATGCCGTGCACCTCAATGGCGCCCGCATCAATCATGCGCTCAGGATTGATATAGACATGAAAGCGCTTGCCGGTTAAGCGGCGATTAAGCAGTTCCACACAACCTATTTCAATGATTCTGTGGCCTTCCTGCGGATTAAGGCCGGTGGTTTCGGTATCTAAAACAACCTGTCTGCCGATAGGCTTTGTCATACGATGCTCATGTCAGGGGGTTAAACAAAAAAACGAGACTGTGAAATTATCCCATTCAGATAAAAAATAATTTACCACAGAGACACAGAGAATACCGAGTTTTCAACGGTTTGAGCTATAGTTGCTCCCTATGCAATTACGGCATAGCCCGGGACAAGCACCGGGCTGATAAAAGGGTTTCAGACGTCATTCGTAAATATGTTCAGTCTTAAACAAGCAAATCATTCAAAACCTTTTTATAACGGCTATTCATCCTGCAAACGTACCGCCAGCACATCGCATTTGGCGTAATGCAGGATGCTATTCGCGGTCGATCCCAATAACAAGGCCAGACCATGACGGCCGTGCGAGCCGACAACGATCAAATCAATTTTTTCCTGTTCGGCAATCTGCACAATTTCCTGTTTGGGAACGCCCCAAACCAGCCATTGGTTGGCATCATCAATGCCCAGCCTTTCGGCCATCTGCTTCAGCTTCGTTTTCTCGGCCTCCAACAGTTCATAAGATGAATCCTGCTCCAGGGGAATGACGGTACCATAACTGGTATCAGGCATCGGGATGTCATCGAGCACATGAATAATGCTCAGGGTCGCCTGATATTTTTTTGCCAGCGACTTCGCTCTTTGCGCCACATATTCGCCATGCTCGGAATAATCGACTGCTAATAAAATATGTTGGTAATCGCCCATCGGGTCCGCCTGCTTGCCATAATGGCCTATGATTGCTGTGGGGTTGCTAAAAATTGAACAAACTCGAGGAATTAAAGGCTAGAACCATAAAAAAAGCAACTCCGTTAAAGAAGCAGCGCCAACATGCAGCCAAGTTGTATTATCCGGGAACTTTTAGCATAAGTGGATTTCGAATCTTGCACAGCTCAACTCATTCATAACAACAACTGAAGGTGAACACTATGATCAACTATAAATCAAGCGCGGCATTATTACTGTTACTACCTGTCACCCTGGTCAGTTTGGCGGCCGATCCCAAAGCGACTACTCCTGAACCCATGCAGGGCATGCAGATGCACCAAGGTATGGGCATGGGAATGCACCAAGGCATGGACGTCATGGATATGATGGGCATGAGCGAGGACCAAAAAGACGTACATTTGCGCATGCTGCAAGAACATCATCTGCAGATGCATGATCTTTCCAATCAGATTTTTGCTGAAAAAGATCCTGCCAAAAAAGAACAGCTCAAAAACCAGCAACTCGAACTCATGAAAGCTCAGCACAAGCAAAAGATGGAGCATCGCCAAAAGATGATGGAGCAGCATAAAGGAATGAAACAAAAGCCCCATCAGATGATGCAGCCGGAAACAAAAACCAAATAAGCCTTTATCGCCCGAATCGATACTAAGAAAGTGCATCCCGCTTATTGCCCACAGAGAACACGAGGATTTTAATTATTCTCGTGTCCTTCGTGGCGATAAGCATCCACGATAGCCCCCGCCAAGCCTTTTACTTGCGCCACAGCCGCAGCCATTGCAGACCCCGTCAATCTCCAGCTACTTTGTTAGCGGCTTTCTGGTTTAATGTCCTCTGAGGGCGTGTTCCGAAACGCTGACAACGCACTATTTTTCTTTCCAATTTGCCCGAGCTTGAGTATCTTATGGTTCTTTCTACCCAGGATAAACCCATGACCACCTACCCCGAAAAAACCTGTGACATTGACCGTCTTGTTCGGCACCCAAAGCTGGTCGCAGCCGCCATCAGCGGTCAGAAAACCCAGCAGCGCAGAGATGGCGTCTATGCTTATCCCGGCGAGACTTTTGAACTGGAAGGCATTCCCTTCATAGTGACTGCACTCGAGCGCCAAAGCCTGGGAGAAATGAGCGAAGAGGATGCCCTGGCCGAGGGCTACCCCGACCTTGATGCCTACAAGGACTTAATCATGAAAATGCACCCGGGAATGACCTGGGACAACGACCACCTGGTCTGGGTACATTGCTTTAAACGCAACGATTAATTGGGCCGGCCGCTATCCATTCAGTAATAGACATTAAGAATCCTGCCAAACCCTATGATTCGTTATAAGCAATTGACCAGCGTTATCGGGCTGCTTTTATATCTGACCTACGCCACCCTCGCCCATGCCGATGATAACCTGGCAGAAACCCTCAGGACTCTGGTCACGACGAACAAGCACCCCTATCTACAGCACTCTGATCTGTCTGATCAGCAACAGGCCATTCAAACGCTATACCAGCTCAATCAGTACCGACCAGTCTGGTTAAACAATGACCGCGATGACGGCCGCCAGATTGAGGAAATTTTAGGCCTGCTTGCCGCGGCCAAAGATCATGGCCTAAATCCCCAGGATTACGATAGCGCACATCTTGCCTGGCAATGGGGGCAGATAAAATCCCGCTCCGATACCCCGCCGCAGATGCGAGCCTTATACGATAGCGCGCTGAATGTTGCCCTGCTGCGCTACCTGTCGGATCTGCATGTTGGCCGCATCAAGACACCCAACATAGAACTCAATCCTGACATCATTACGGACAAACTTAATTTGCCCGAGTTAATTCTATCCGCCGCGGCCGAGAACAATCCGACAGGACTGATTGCCAAAGTCGAGCCAATGATCACGGTTTATGGCCACTTAAAACAGGCTTTAAGCCACTATAGAAAACTGGCGCAAGAACACAGCTTTCCAGCCTTTACGTTCAGCAAAGTGTTACGCCCCGGACAAAAGGATCCGCAAATCCCCCAGTTACGGCAATTATTAACGGCCCTGGGCGATATGGAGCAGAGCGACACAACTGAACCAACCGTTTTTGATTCGACCGTTGTCGACGCCATGAAAAATTTTCAGCGCCGGCATGGTCTTGAGGCTGACGGCATTGTCGGCCAACAAACCGTCGCCGCCTTGAATGTCCCGCTCTCTCATCGGGTCACGCAAATCGAACTGGCCATGGAACGTTTGCGCTGGCTCCCCATACCGAATCAAGGGCAACTGATTATTGTTAATATTCCCGCTTTTCAGTTATGGGCCTATGACGGCGTCGCGACGGAGGAAATTCAACCCTTAAACATGAAAGTGATTGTCGGCGAATCCCTGGACAAGCAAACACCTGCTTTTATGGCAAACATGCAATTCCTGCAGTTCAAACCGTACTGGAACGTGCCGACCAGCATCGCCCAAAAAGAGCTGCTGCCCAAACTGCGCAGAAATCCGGGCTATCTTGCCAAGGAACGCATGGAACTGGTCAATCACTTTGGCCCCGATGCCGTCCGATATCCGGTTAATAACAATACCCTGGCGCTATTAAGCCAGAGCCGCCTGAAAATCAGACAGACCCCAGGCAAATGGAATGCACTGGGTTCGGTCAAGTTTGTCTTCCCCAACAGGTTCAATGTCTATTTGCACGACACCTCGACACCCCAGCTGTTTAAACGCTCAAGAAGAGACTTCAGCCATGGCTGCATCCGTGTTGAAAAGCCTGAAGCCCTCGCCGAATTTGTCCTGAAATCAAAAGAGGACTGGGATCAGGAAAAAATCAGCGCCGCCATGCGCAGCGGAAATACCCGTCGAGTGCAACTTAATACACCTATCCCGGTGCTCATTTATTATTCCACCGCGATGGCTACCAGCGATAGCGTATTATTTTTCGATGACATCTACAGACAGGACGAAACACTGATCCAAGCGCTTTCCAAGCCCCTGCAGCAACTGCCGGCAAGCCTTCCCTCAGCAGCCGTTATCAGTAACTAAAGATTATAGGAAACGTTCAGACTGCATGACATCCTGCCATTGCACACTGCCCCAGACCTGCACCAACTGAATCGGTGAAGGCGCCAGCCAGTAAAGAGCCAGTGTGCAAACTGCCATTAACACCGAAGCGGGGATGTTTTTATAGCTGGCTAACTTGAGTGCGGTGCCAAATGATTTTTTCATTCTGGCATTGGACAAATCAACACTGTAAATCTCATCCAGCAGCAGATGGACGATAAAGCCAATGGCGAGAAACACGCCATTGAGCCACGCATGTAATACATCCCACTCAAGAAAATAGAAGCTGATGCAGGTCATTAAAAAAGCAAAAAATACAGCCGCCAATAAGGAATGAAAAACGCCCCGATGGGACGTAAACTGATTGAACAGGGCAAAAACGCCATAGCGCACCAGCAAAAAAACGGCTCCGGCAATCAAGCTTAACTGAGTCTGCGAATAATCGTCTTTTACGGCAAACAACACAGCCGACACCGATAAAAAAGCCAGGCCATTAAACAGCAATCTGACCGGACTGGAATTATTGGCATCGATATCGGGCAACATGCCGCCAATGACTCCCAGAAAAGCGAGCCAAGGCGCATCGACGGCCTCGATCATTCCGAGATTAACCGACAATCCGGCCGCGCCGCCGCTAACGGCCGCAGCAATAGATACATGGGCTTTAAAATTTGCCATACCCGACTTTCATCCTCTCATGCTAAAAAGCTGCGTATCAGACCACACCCTTCCTGCCTAAGCAAATTGGATACAATGATCGGCCACATCATCACAACTTGAGAAAACCATGCCTGCTTTGACCACACTGTTAAGCCAGTCCGGCACCACTATCGCCATTGTTGGCGCCACGGACACCCCCGGCAAATTCGGGGGCATTATTTATAGAGACTTGAAAGCTAAAGGTTTCAAGGTATGGCCTGTTAATCCTATGCGCAAAACGGTAGATAATGACAAGGCCTATGCCTCGCTCGCAGAACTGCCGACACCCCCCACACTCGTCAATTTTGTCGTACCGCCCGAAGACACCTTGGACGTACTAAAACAATGTCTGAACTTGGGCCTGATGAATGTCTGGCTGCAACCCGGCTCATCCAATGCCGACGTGCTGCGATTTTTAGAAGCGCATCAATTCAACTATCTGAATGCCTGCATCATGGTGGCGACATGGTAACATTTTCAGAAAAAAAGACTTGACAGCTAATTCCCTGCGCCAAGTTTCCCACAGTTCATGAACCAGCTCCCATTGCTTTCAGAAAATCAGCCAACTGCGCCCGAACAGGCTGGCAAAAACTTCGCTATAAACCCTATTGACTTTATTAACTTATTGATTAATAGATATATTTTTGCAACGACTGGCGGATTGAGCAAAACCTGAACGATCTAACAAAAACACTTAAAAAGTGCATAGTTAGCGGCTATATTTTCAACTTATCAACAGAGTTATCCACAGAAAATGTGGATAACTCTGTTTCGTGTTCCTGCGTCTTAACCCTATGCGAAATAACGGTAGCGAACCAAGGATTCGGTAACAAACAATTTCCTGGGTTAGGTAGGAGAGGCTTAAGCCGCGATGATAAAAGTTGGGTCGCGGCTACCAACAGCAGGCGCCTTAGGCGAAGACCCCCATACACCGGCGATATGCGGTCGGTCAACACGGAAAGTTTTCTGGCCATTAACAATCGCCCACAGACACGCTGCCCGCATCAAAGAACCTATGGATTCGGGTATGAAGAATCCGCTGCCTTTGTTTTGTGATTCTTTGAAACGCAACAATTCAACTATCTAAATGCCTTTATCATAGTGACGACACGCTAACAATTTCAGAAAAAAAGACTTGACAGCCAATTCCCTGCACCAAGTTTCCCACAGATCATGAATCTGCGCGCTTTGCTTTCAGATAATCAGTCAACTGCGCCCGAATAGGCTGGAAAATACTTCATCCAAACCCTATTGACTTTCCTAACTCATTGATAGATAGATATTTTTCTACAACACCAACCTAATTGAACAAAACCTGAACGATCTAACAAAAATACTTAAAAAGTGCATAGTTAGCGGCTTTATTTTCAACTTATCAACAGAGTTATCCACAGAAAATGTGGATAACTTTGTTTCCTGTTCAGGCGCTCCGCAACAGAAAATATTCAAGACTCAAACTGATCCTAGCGGTGCACCTTGCGAAGCAGGCGCAAGGCAGTGCAGCGTCATTATTTCGGATAAGGAAATAATTAATTAATAATTTGTCATATTGTCAATCAATAAGCGCATCCGTATAGTAGGAAGCAACGGTTTACCTTATTAACTAGATTAGGAGCTCGAAATGACAGATCTTAAAAGAGATATGATCATAGGGTTGATGTTCATCAGCGGTGTAATAGGTTTTGTTTCCGGCGAATTTATTGTTTCAACTGTTCTGTTTGCATTCGCGGCTATTTTTAGCAATGTGTTTCTAAACCGCAAACAGCACGGTTAAAAAGCTATTCTACCTTTTGTTATTGTACCCCCTCAAACAGCGGCGCCTCATTGTCCTGTTTGTCTTTGGCTCCCCTACCTCTTCGGTAGTGGGAGTTTTTTTTGCCTGCCGGTTCGGATCAATCCTTCCTAGCCGTCTTCAGGACCACAAACTTGGCGTTCGAAGCGACCAACGTACAATGGCCAAAAAGGCGGTTAAGATTGACATGATAATCCAGATGGCGATTGCCGATGACCCACAACTCGCCCCCTTTGCGCAACACCTTGCGCGACTGCACGAACATGCTGACAGCAAGTTGGTCGCCTACCGTATTGTGCTGATGAAACGGCGGGTTACAGAGAATCAAGTCGGCTGAATCGGGCTCAAACGCGGACAAGCCGTCGCCGACACAAAATACCGCATCGCGCTGCGTCCCCAGAGCGCGATAAAAATTGTCTCTCGCCGAAGCCACCGCCATGAAGGATTCATCGACAAAATAAATTGTCGCGGCCGGATTCAACCGGGCGGCCGTCAAACCCAGCAAGCCGTTGCCGCAACCCAGATCGATAATATCGCGCGCCTGCGGCCTTTGCGGCAGATGTTGCAGGAAAAAACGGGTGCCTATATCCAGGCTTTCACGCGAGAACACATTGGCATGGTTGCAGATCAGATCATCCGTCCCCTCCAGCCGATAACAAACCGGATAAGGATTCTTGCCAATCACGCGCGCCGGATCGGGGCTGGCAAAAATCAAACGCGCTTTCTTTCTTGCCAGCGACGTTGTGGTCGGCCCGACCAGCCGCTCCAGCAACTTCCACACCGAAGCCGGCAGGGTTTTGATCATGCCGGCCACAATCACCCGCGTGCTGGGCGCCAGATGCGCCTGCAGTCGGAACAACTCATCTTCCAGTAAGGCGAGCGTCTTCGGCACCTTGATCAGCACCCAATCGAGCACACCGTCAGGTTCTTCAAGACTGTTCAAAAGCCGAACCTGCTGTTCAGGCAGATCATTACCCAGCAGATTCAGCCTCGTCGCCTGCTGCGACAAATACGAATCCGACAGCGCTTGCGGCCGAAAGCTGTTCAGCGCCAACGCCAGCGCACCAAAGCTGTCGTTCACTATTAAAATCCGGGCACCCGGCGCCGGCCTCGCCTCTTCGGCAAGATAATTGAGCAGATATTCATCCGCCGCATCCCAGGCCCGCAACAACTCTCGCGGCCGCTGCGGCAGGCGATTGAGTTTGAACGAACCTTGCGCGACCGTTAAAACGTTTTCCAAGACGGTGACTCTTACTGATTAGGCGCGGGACATGAATTTTCCGGTCAGCGTATTGACCTTGATCAGCTCATCCGTCTCCAGATATTCCGGCACCTGCACTTCTATGCCCGTGCTTAAACGAGCCGGTTTAGTGCGGCCGGTAGCGGTCGCTCCCTTGATGCCCGGTGCAGTTTCCACGATCTGAAGCACCACCGAACCCGGCAATTCAATCGCCAACACGGCGTCGTCGATTAACAAGGCCACGATGCCTTCCAGCCCTTCGGTCAGGTAACCTTTTTGCTCATCCAGTTCATCACCGCTGATACTGTATTGCGTATAATCTTCCATATCCATAAAGATATAGTTGTCGCCGTCTATATAAGAAAACTGGACCTTGGCGCGAACGCAATCCGCATCCTTAAAAAAGTCATCACCTTTTAAGGACTCATCGAGTTTTTGACCGGTTTTAAGATTATTAAAACGGACCTTGTACAAGGTTGAAGCGCCTCGAGACGAAGGACTTCTGACTTCGACCTGTTTAACCACATGCGGCACGCCGTTGATTTCAACCACCATGCCCTTTTTTAAATCACTCGCTTTCGCCATACCGCTCTCCTGATGATTCAAGCTGCTGCAGCAGGCTTGAAACTCATAAAACAAAACACAATCACAACACTTTGCCATGCCACCGCACAAAACAGCGCGCATAAAAAAACCCGCTGAACGCGAGCTTCTTTAAATTTGGCAGGAAAGAGGGTTTCGAACCCTCGATACGTTGCCTTATACACACTTTCCAGGCATTTGCCTTCGGCGACTCAACAAGTCACTGAAATTTTAGAGAAATTTCTATACTTGCTGCTCTTCGAATCGGCCATCCCCAAACATGCCTCCCAAAAGGGCGGTTATTTGTAGCGGAATATTGTAACAGCAAAAACGATTTTTTTTGCCGCATTCATTTATTTGTTAAACGAAAACGCGATAGGGAAAACCTAACAGGAATTGCGATGGAAGACCCTAACCCTTTGCCATTGAATCAATGCCCACTACGCCTCCCCATCACGGTAAAACGTCACGTTGAGTATTTAATCAGCTTTATGAGCAGCAGAGAAAAAAGCCACCTCTTTTGAGGTGGTTGAGCGCTTAGATCTAAGGGGATATATATATAAAGGTGAAAAAATCTGAAATGAAAACGTGCCTGTTTATCGAACTACAAATTTGTAATCACCATCGAAGAATAATGCAAGTTTGTTACAAGCTGATGAATTGAAAAACATACGGCTTACACCCTGCTAAGACACACGACTTTCACCACGCTCTCGCAACGCCTCATAAAGCTGTGCCGGCCCCAGCAGAATATCCCGCAGGCCGCTGCGCACTTTCTCTGAATCCAGCGCCTGCTTGCTCATGGTGCTATGTGCAGCGAACGCATCGATGATGGCATTCATCAATTCATTGGAAAGATCGGGCGAGTTGGCGAATTGCTCCTTTGTATTGTTTGCCGCCTGCTGCACCAGAATTTGCGACTCCAGCAATTTACCCTGATGACGTTGTTAACGTAAACCAGCCGGTCATCGTCGGTCAGTTCGCCTTGGAACAAGTCATTAACCTTGGCAATGATCTCCAGCAGATATGCCTTTTCCTTTTCTTGAACCGAACCCGTGCCGAGCTTGGTCATCGGCTCTAATTTCGGATATTCACCGTTTTCCAGTACCAAATCACGTTTCCCAGTACCCTTCAGGTTATGATGGGTCAGCACCACCTTGGAAAGATCGATGCCTTCACGTTCGCGCCCAAACTCCAGCAGCGGCAGCAACCGCTTGTAGAAGATGAAGCGTTTCTCGATAGCAGTATTGCCGTAATCGAAAATCTGCGACAGAAAAGCATACATGCGCTGAAATGCCCCCAGATCATGCTTGAACAGCATCAGCGCGTTCAGTTCATTCTGTGCATCGGTCAAAGCTTTAGCGTCATCCTTTGCCGTGGCCGCTTTCAGCTTGTCTTGCGCGGCTTTGTAACGCTGCAATAGACGCGAAACCACTGGCTCCAGCGCGCTGGTCAGATCGCTTTGCTTGGCATTGGGATTAAACTCAACTTCCACGACCCGGTTGACCTCAAACTCGTCATAAAACCCCTCCGCATCAAGCTTCATGCGCAGATCAAACACCAGATTCGGGTCAGTCACATTCGCCAGCTCTGCGGTTTCGTAGTAAGCCTTAACGGCCGTCAGAATGTCCTCAGGATCGTTGACGAAGTCCACCACATAAGTCGTGTCCTTGCCCGGATAGGCGCGATTAAGGCGGGAGAGCGTCTGCACTGCGGTAATGCCGGCCAGCCGCTTGTCAACATACATGCAGCACAACAAGGGCTGATCGAAGCCGGTCCGGAATTTGTTGGCGACCAACAGTATTTGATAGTCGTCGGTATCGAAGGCTTCGCGGATACCCTGACCTTTCAGGTTCGGGTTCATGGTCTTGCCGGTTTCGCTGAAGGCATCAGGGCCGGACTCGGTATCGTTGACTTCGCCGGAGAACGCCACCAAAGTTCCGATGCTATAACCCTGTGACTTGATGTATTTGTCTATCGCCAGACGCCAGCGCACCGCCTCCAAACGACTGCCGACCACCACCATCGCCTTGCCCCGCCCGTTCAGCAATGGCGCGATATTCTCCCGAAAATGCTCGACGACCACCTGCACCTTCTGGCTGATGTTGTAGGGATGCAGCTTGACCCAGCGCATGATGCCTTTCAGCGCTTCGCCGCGCTCGACTTCCTTGTCAT
>Ga0208625_100273_pt1 | contig 13676 bp, 14 predicted proteins | sample LakWasMeta8_HOW4_2_FD_183858 | JGI IMG/M metagenome (GOLD analysis project Ga0208625, IMG submission 183858) | Freshwater sediment methanotrophic microbial communities from Lake Washington under simulated oxygen tension - Sediment Metagenome... | ecosystem: Environmental > Aquatic > Freshwater >... | reverse complement strand
AGAAGAATTGATAGAGTGGACAGGCACATGCGGACCACACCCGCCATGTCGGGCAATGAAAAGACGCGGCCGGGTGGCTATGGGTTAAGCTATTCCGTTTGACGGCAGCGATAATGCACCTATACGATGTACTTCATTTTGCACATCCTGAGATGACGATGAAACAAGCGACGTTAACCGAAGTGCGCAACCACGCCCAGCTGTATTTTGATCTTGTCGAGTCGGGCGAAACCGTGCGTGTGCTACGCAATGGCAAACCTATCGCCGACATCGTTCCGGTCGTGCCCGATTTACCTTCCTGGAAGCGACGCAAGGCGCAGCCTCTGGTCTTGGATGGCGTTTCCGTCAGCCGTATGATTCTGGAAGAACGCGAAGCCGGACTCTGAGCTAGCCGTGCAGGGCTACAGGTTGCGTTGGTGTAGGGATCCGAAAGGTAGGGGAAGTAACGTTTAGGTTTAGGAGAGCCAGGGTATTTTCAATCAAGGATTTTATCCGTAGGCCTATTGAAGCTTGAGCGTGTAGCCTTGCGATAGCCCTGTACGGCATCCCGAACTTTCCCCAGCAAATCGATCTGCTTGCGAATGTCGGCAAATTCGGTTTCCAACTCTTCAATCAGCACCGCCTCCCATTCGGGTTCTCCTTGCAGGAGACGCCCCATGGGGTAATGATAACCCGGCCCTTTTTTGAGATAGTGGGCGATGGGTTTGGTTTGGCCCTGCTGCCGAATCATCGCCATCCGAAACCACTCGATGCTGAAAGACAGGCAAGTTTCCCGCCGGCGAATCCGCACCCCAATTCGGGCCTTGTTCGATCCCGCATGCCGGTTTTGCTCCGCTTTCAAGCGCCGCCAATAATCATCGACCAACACCTTGGCCTCTGCGTAAAGCTGATCTACTTTAGTCTCGATCCAGCCGAGCATGTCTTCTTCCGACAGCGTGGTTAGGTCCACATTGGCTTGTTCGTTTTTCATTCAAGATCCCTAATACTTAACTACAGGAATTTAGGCCTGAAATCCCTAGGTGATTTCAGCGTCCAACGATGGCGTTTCCGGCGTTCATCCAACAACCCAAACGACTTTCATGCCTATCGGGATTTTCAAGATTCCATCCCTATTGCATTAGGGATTTGGAACTTGCACAAACTTGGTCAAGGACCACGAAATACCCAATGTAGGAACTTGCTTTCAATTTGGTGGACATTCTGAGCATCGTAATCCCTCATTTCATAGGGATTTAGCTTCGTCACCCCCAATAGAGACGCCAGGTCTTAATCGTGATTTTAGGAGAGGTTCCAATCAGCTCTTCGCAATAAATCAATCAAGGTGCGATCTTTTACGGGCAACCCCGTTCATGTTGCCCGCATTCCCCACTGCAAAACATGACGCTTTCTGGAATCTTTTGCAGGCTGGGCGCGAGTGGCCTGATGGAAAATTCGGCTATGAACCGAAACTCTGTCTTATTGATCGTGTTGACCCTGTTGTTCCAGGCTTTTGCTGCCTGGGGCGCCGATGTCGATGAGCCCGACATTTCGTATTTCACGGACAAACAGCGCGGCTGGTTTTGGTATGAAGTCCAGCCGGTACCGGTGTTGAAACGCAAAACCGAACCGCCCCAACCGGCTTCGAGTTTACCCGCGATCACCGCTGAGCCACCGTCAAAGCCGATCTCCCCGGCGGACCCAGAACCCTTCACCTCGGCCTGGCTGCGCAAAAACATGGAGACTTATCTCAACAAGGCCATTGATGAGCCGACGCATGAAAACGTTGCGGCGTTTTATTACCTGCAACGGGTGATGATGGACAAAGCCGAGCGTTTTACCAACACGGCTCGCTATGTGGTGATGTCCGATCCTCAGCTGGATGAAACCGTCCGCCGTCCGGTCGCGACCTATGCCGCCAATGAAGCCAATCATCAGGCCAGTGTCATGGCGGATCGCGCCTTGAAAGCCATCGCAGACCTAGCCGGAATTTTATTTTTCTTTCGCTCCGATTGCCCTTATTGCCATGTGCAGGCACCGGTTCTGAATATGCTGGAGAAGGCTTACGGTTTTAAGATCTATCCGGTCTCGCTGGATGGCCGGCCGATGCCGAATGGCCTGTTCGGCAGCTTCAAGCTCGATCAAGGCCAGGCCGCCATGCTGGGCGTTGAACAAACGCCTGCCCTATTTCTGATGAAACCACCACGGCAAATCGTGCCGCTCTCCCAGGGTGCATTGTCACTGGAGGAACTGACCAGCCGCATCCTGCTGGCAGCCAAGGAATCGAATTGGCTGGATGGGACACAGTTCGAAACCATCCAGGGTATCCGTTCCACGCCGCGGCTACTTCCTACTTCGGGGAGCATCAGCTCGGCCACGCTGCAAGACCCGCTGTCATTGATTCAAGCGCTGCAACAGAGTGCTCAAGACGGGAGAACCCCATGATCAGCCCCATGAATAAACGAGTCCTATTGTTTCTTCTGCTGACATTGAGTTCAATGTCCGCTGATGCCGATTTGCAGCAGGAAATGGACAGCATGTTCGGCACGATGACCAATTACACCGCGCCAACGGCGCATCTTGGGCAACGCCGGGGCGTGATCACCGGCGGCAGTCTGGTCGCTCGTAACGGCATTACCAACACCAATCTGGTGTCTTTCGTACCGCCTTCGTTCAGCGCCGGCTGCGGGGGAATCGATCTGTTCGCCGGCAGCTTCAGCTTCATCAATTACAACCAGTTCGTGCAACTGCTGCGGAATATCGCCGCCAATGCCGCCGGCTATGCGTTTCAACTGGCGATCGGGGCCATGTGTCCGTGGTGCGCTTCGGTGATGACCGATCTGCAAAAGAAAATCCAGGAGTTGAACCAGATGTTCAGCAACTCCTGTCGACTGGCGCAGGGCATGGTCAACGATACCGTCAAGGCGTTCGATCTGCAGAGCAAAACCAATCTGTCCAATGTCTCATTCACCCAGGGCATCAGCGATGTCTTTTCGAGTTGGACCAACACCAGTACGCTGGGCGATCCGGTACAGCAGGTCAAACAAAACGCGCCCAATGACATGGCGCAAAAAATCCAGGGCAATCTGGTCTGGCGGGCGTTGATCAATCAGAATGCCGGCGCCTGGTTCCGCTTCGGCGGCAATAGCCTGCTGGAAGCGGCGATGAGCATCTCCGGCACGGTCATTGTCGATGCTCCCCAAGCCGCCCCCGACGGCAAGGGCGAAAACAATCCGGTGAGTGCGCCGCCGCCCATCCTTCGCATCAAGGACCTAATCTACGGCAGCGATGCCGGCAACAGTTATCAAACCGTCAAACTGTACAGTTGCTCGGATGGCCATGGTGCCGACCAGTGCCTGAAACCGGTGGTTCAGAATGTCAATCTGGTCGGCCTCAAACAACGGGTCATGGAGATCCTGCTGGGCTCGGCCAGCAATGGCAATGGTCTGATTGTTAAATTCTCGACTAACCAGGGCCAAATCACCGCCACCGAACAGGCTTTCATGCAAACCGTACCCGATGCCATCGGCGGCATGATCCACAATCTGGCCCGTGAAGACGCCGGGATAGCCAAGCTCTGGGCCGAAGAAGCCGCGCCGGTGATCGCCTTGGAACTGGCGCAACTGATCGTCAACGATTTACTGAATGCGGTGCAGACGGCCGCCCAGATCAACGATCATGCCTATGCCAAGTTGCTGATGGATGCACTGAAGGACGCCCGCGAACAGATCCAGGACGAATATGTCACGATCGCAGGGCGTTATGGCAATCCGCAAACCCTGATGGCGTTTTATCAACAACTGATGAATACCGTCAAACCGCGTCAATATGGCAGTGTGGCTCAGCTTCCGGCATCCGCACCGGCTTGGCCGAACCCTTAGCCTGCCATTTCCGTTCGTCAGCCTTTTCAAGTCAGGTCCCTATGTTCGAAATCTTCTCCGTCGGTGACTCGGCCTACCTGCAAGCCGTGTTGAATGCGGTCGCGATGATTTCCGGAACCGGCGATTACCGCACCGCCGCCGGCGTGGGCGGCTTGATCGGCGTGATCATCATCATGGTGCGGGCTTTGCTGCAATGGGACGGCCGGGGACTTCGCTATCAGGATCTGTTTTTGGCGTATGTCTTGTGGCTGATGCTGTATGCACCTTCCGTCAAGGTCACGATTGAAGATGCTTATACCGGCAGTGTGGTCGTGGTCGACCACGTGCCATTGGGACCGGCCGTCGTCGGCAGCGTCATGTCGAATATGGGGTATCGGTCGACCCGCCTGTTCGAACAGGCCTTTGCCCAGCCCTCGATGACCGGCCATGGTTTTGCCGATAGTTTGCAAACCTTGACCGCGGTTCGGAGGAACCTACTCTCCCGGGTCGGCTTGGGCGCCGCCAACGCCCCCAATGCCGGCGGCGACATGGAAACGTCCTTTGCCAATTACGTCCGGGAATGTACCCTGACCGGCGTGGACTTGAATCTGAAATCGGTCGACGCCATTTTGCGCGATGCCGATCCCCTCAATGCGCTTCGGTTCGACTCCGACATCTACATGACCCAAATCTATGTCGGTGGCCAGCCGCAAACCAAAACCTGCACCGATGCCTGGACCGATTTGGGTGTGGTGGCGAATGGCGCTTTCGCTACCTCCCTGGAAAATCTGTTGCAGCAGACCTTGGGTGTCGCCTCGGCGAGCGATACCTTGCCAAAAATTCAGGAAGCCTTCGATGCCCTGGCCGGTCCCGGCGTCATCAATGCGGCCGATTATATGTTGATGTCGGCGATTTTGCCGATGTTTGAAAAAGGCGTCATCGGCCGGCATGAGGATGCGATGCACTGGACTAAGGCCTCGATGATCGAACAAGCCATCCAGCAGCGCAATACCCAATGGGCGGCGGAACAGACCTTGTTTTCCAGGATTGTCCGGCCGATGATGGCATTTATCGAAGGCCTGAGCTATGCGATTGCCCCGATCATGGCGTTCGTGGTGCTATTCGGCAGCGTGGGATTGCGGATGAACATCGGTTACTTTTCCATGCTGCTCTGGATCCAGTTGTGGATGCCGATTCTCGCGGTAGTCAATTTGTTCATCAATATGTCGGCAGCCGGAAAAATGGCGGCATTGACCTCAGCCAACTACAATCTGCCATCAATGATGGGCATTTACCAGCTCGACATGGAATTGCAGCAATGGCTGTCGATCGGCGGCATGTTGGCGGCCTCGACACCGGCGATCACCTTGATGCTGATTTACCGCGGCGCCGTGACCGCCACGCATTTTCTGGGACGGATGGACGGCGGCGATTATGTCAACGAAAAAATCGCGACGCCGGATGTGGTCAGTCCTGGGCCGCTATTGAATGCACAACCGCTGCATCAGTACAGCCCGCTGTCGGCGGTCACCCTGACCGGAAGCGACAAAGTCTTGCCGACCTTTTCCGCAGGACGTGACCTGAACGCCGCAGTGGCGTCCGCCTATCAGGCATCCGAACAAGCCACGAGCAGTTTCATGCATAACGTGTCAGCCACGGCTTCAAAAACTCACAGTATCACCAGCGATGCGTTTGACAGCCATTCCCTTGGCCAGCAGATCGCCAGCAGTTCCAGCCATACCGATGCCTATAACCGGCAGTTCGGGGAAACTTTCGCCAAGAAGCATAGCGATACCGGCATTTCAGCGGATCACTTCTCCGCATTGGTGGCAGGAAGCGCGAATGCAGGCGCCAAATTGTCCGAGGAAGCCTTAGGCGCCGCCATTTCAGGGCGGTTACAGAACGATTTTAAAGTCGGCCAGGATAAGTCCGATTCGATCGCTGCGGATATTGCGCAAACGGTGACGGACAGTCAGGGTTATCAAGGGGGGCTCGCGAAAAGCTTGGCTCTGGACGCACAATCCGGCACCCGTAACGTGGCCTCGCTGGGCTTGCAAAACCAATCGTTATCGTCGCTACAACACAGTGCAACGGATGCTGTTTCCGCCTCGGAAACCTATCAACAAACGGTCACCGCCGGACAGCGCTTCGGAACCCAGGCCAGCTTTGGCGCCGCGGAGACCGGTTTAAGACTAGCCAGTGACGGCACCCTGATGGAACGGCTGGATCAAGCATTGGATCAGTATGGCCTCCGCGGGGATGCGCAGCGATTGGCTTCGCAATGGAAAGCGGCCGGGTGGATGGCCAATAGCGATCAGGCCTATGCGGCGGCAGGCATGGCCTTGTTAACCGGCTTTTCCTCCCCCAGCTATCGAACCCTGGACAGTCAGCAGTCGCGGAGCGCGGAAATCGCGGGTTACCAGATACTGGGCGATGCGTTTCATGCGCCAACATCGGACGCTGACTGGAATTCAGGGAAAAACGAAAATCTGAAATCCCAGGCCCCCGTCATGGGCGCTGCTCAAACGATGGTTGAGCACGCAGACCTGGCTGATCCTCAACACGAAGCTGAAGCCGCTACCTATCGGGCACAAAGTCAGATCAACAGGACACATGGCCGAATGGCGACGGGCCAGAAGTCGATTGCAGCCGATCACCAACAGAATCTCAGCCGTTTGGATCAACAGACGAATACGGGGGTTGCCGAGATGAGGCAACTCAAAGCCGAACATTTTAGAAATGCGATAGCCGCTGCCGCCAACAATACCCCTTCAGCGGCGGAGTGGTCATACAACATGCTGGGCGGCAGTCTCTATGATACGGCTAAAACAATTGAAGCGGTCGGTGCTGGCAGCAGTGAGGCTATCCACCAATTTACCGGAGGCTTTCAAGAGGCGCTTTCGACAGGCGCGGATTACTGGGATGCGCTTAAATTCGCCGCCTCGGAGTCATCTTCCGGTTTTGAACAAGCTTCACAAATCTGGGCCGATCACCGAGTCAAAGAAGCGGCCGACAAACTGACGCCGAGCCAACAAGCCTATTATCGTGCCGCCATGTTCGAAGCCTTTGCCGGAATTGCCGTCGGCGGTGAAGGCAATGGCAGCCTGGGGCAGGCAAAACAAAGACTGCTTGAGGAAGAGGGGGACACCGACGGCAACAACATCGCGAAGTTGCTACGCAGTGCGGCTGGGCAAAATCGAAACGATCTGATCGATCAGATTGGTAACTTCAATCGGGCACGCGGACGGGTGAGCGATTAATAATCAATCCGACTGCTACCTGCTTCTAATCAACACTCGCATACTGCCAACAACAATCCAACGTATCAGGAGGACGATGAAAAAAAGCATCAGCCAATAATTGATCATAAAATCCCGATCGTTGACAACGATCATTGCTATTAAAATCAATCCAGTCCAATAATAATTGCTCTCGTGAGACAGTCTGGCTGCGAGGTGTTCCACACCTTGCACAAACAATTCAGCCAAGGCCAACAAACCAAAACCGATGGCTCCGAATACCGTGAAAAGACTTAAGTTTACGGGTAGCTCTGCCCAATCACTCACCCACCAGAGCAAGCCAAAGCCTAACGCGATAAATGCCATCCATGTAAAGGCAGCAAACGACAAGCGGCGCGTTTGAAAACGCTGGATCAGTCGCTGCAGTCCGCTGGGAAACTTGCTGAAGGTCGTACCGCAGAAGGGACAAATGGACCGTAACGGCTGGCCATAATAGCTGATCACTCGTGGCACCATGATTCGCTGGCATGCCTGGCAATTAACAGTGCTATGGTCACCGGCAAAGCGGGATTGTGCCGATACAGGCTGCTGGGGCCGAGTTGATAGTTTGGAACGGCTTGAAGGAGACGAGAATGAGGGCATGGTGGGCCTCCAATAGAACTCAATGCTACCTATGGTACGTCGTTTAAACTCAGTTGCCAATACCTTTAATAATATGTAAAGCTCTGGACTGGATCTGACGACTTCAAAATTTAGTATGAACAAAATCTAACATTGATAGGCAGAGTTTGGCCGGTAAAGCTCTATCGAGCATGAAAGAGCAAGATCAACCCGTAGCTGCCGACTGGCTATATCAAAAAGCACTGACCGCATTGATTTAGAATCAGCCGCTTAAAGATTAATGCAGCGTTATCTCATCGTTATGTCTCCTTTCAAAGGTGTCAAACAAACCAGTTTGCAGTCAGGTTGCAAGGCGACAATCAATGTGGTCTGTAAATAAATCAGCTCCCCCTGTAACGAATGGTTAAAACAACGTTCCCCACCTTCCCGGTTTAGCACAGCTTGTTCTCGCCAATAATGGGAGAATGGCGGACTTTTAGCTAACAGCTCGTCTATCAGTGCTTGCATATCTGAATCCTGCGGACGTCGGCTGTAGTCGGCACGGAATTCAGCAACTAACCGCCGAGCACGCTCTGGCCAGTAGTCTATCAAGCGTTGCGCACCGGGATTAAGAAAGACAAACCGCAGCAGATTGCGTTCCGATGAGGCCGCATCCAACCAACCGAGGAACAATTGGGCCGCCTCATTATTCCAGGCTCTAGCCGTCCAGCTTCGATCGATCAGATAGGCCGGACCCCTAAATAGCGAGGGTAAATTTAGAAGCTCTGGCAACAGTTCCGTCTGCGGTTCGACAGCACCGGCCGGATCGCGTTTACCCGCCAGATCGAACAACGAAGCCCGTTCGGCCGGCGTTAGCTTTAACGCCTCGGCAAGACGTGTCAGCGCGGCTACTGAAGCCTTCACGTCACGTCCTTGTTCCAGCCAAGTGAGCCAGGTGACACTCACGCCGGCCGCATCGGCCAATTCTTCGCGCCGCCACCCGGGCGTGCGCCGCCGCCTCATCGCTTTGGTGGGTACAGGCAAATGCTCGCGGTGGGCGCGGATAAAGGACCCGAGTAGACGGCGCGAATTGGATCCGGTCATGGTTGTTTTTATACCAGAATAAAATGTTATCTTGTACCAGTTAAATTATGGCGAAACAATAGCGCTCCACCCATTAATTTAGGAGTTCATGATGAGTAGCTATCACTGGAATGCCGAGGATTATCAGCAAAACTCGACCGCCCAACAACAATGGGCCCGTGAGTTGATCGCAAAATTAGTGCTGACCGGGTCGGAGAATGTTCTTGACTTGGGTTGTGGCGATGGCAAAGTAACCGCTGAAATAGCCGATCGGATATCCCATGGAACCGTCATTGGAATTGACAATTCCGATGCGATGATCGCGCTCGCCAGTCAACAATATCCCGCCAGTCGCTATCCGAACCTCGCCTTTGAACGGATGGATGCCCGCGAGTTAGCCTTTGAAAACCAGTTTGACGTGGTGTTCTCGAATGCCGTCTTGCACTGGATTAAAGATCATCATCCTGTTATAGAGGGGCTGTTTAAAAGCCTTAAACCGGGTGGAAAAATACTGCTGCAAATGGGCGCGAAAGACGGTGTCAGTTCGTATCTGTCCGTTTTGAATCAAATTCTGTTACTCCCTGAATGGAACACATATTTTCAAAATTTTGAATTTCCTTACAGCTTTATGGGTGTAGAGGACTATGAGGTTATGCTGTTGGCAGCCGGTTTCCAAACCCAACGTGTGGAACTGATTGCCAAGGATGCCGTTCATGCGAACAGGGAAAAATTCAAAGGCTGGATACGGACGACATGGTTACCCTATACCGAACGTGTACCCGAAGGTGAAAGAGAGCAATTTATTGAATTAATCGCGACAAGCTACCTTGAGAAAGCCCCTCTGGATGCAGAAGGCCGTGTTCATGTCCCGATGGTACGGCTTGAAGTGGAAGCAGAAAAAGTATAAATATCGGTTCAAACTCGTTCAGAAATACATTGAGGAAGTAGCGTGGAATTATCAAGCGTCATCCCTTAGGGGCGATCGTTAAGTGAGTACAAAGCCATGTTCTCGCTTTCAAACGATGACCTCAGCAAGAAAATTCTGGGCTGTGGAGATGGACCGGCATCTTTCAATGCTGAAGTAACCGAATAAAACGGCCATGTCATTTCAGTGGACCCTATTTATCAGTTTAATGCCGATCAAATTCAATCCAGAATTGGTGAAGTGTACTCCCAAGTCATCGAACAAGTTTCCAAACATAAAGATGACTATGTTTGGAAGCACATTCCCAATGTTGAAGCCCTAGGGAAAGTAAGAATGCAGGCCATGCGCCTCTTTCTCGCTGATTATGGAGTAGCAAAAGACAGCGGTCGCTACCTGAATGCCTCCTTGCCAGCCCTTCCGTTCGAGGATGGTGAATTTGAAATCGCGCTGTGTTCGCATTATTTGTTCTTGTATAGCGAGTACGTGAATCAGAATCAGCATATTCTTTCGATGAAAGAGCTGTGCCGTATAGCCAAAGAAGTTCGGGTTTATCCCCTGCTATCGCTTAGCAACAACCAAGACTCACCGCATCTTAAGCCCGTTATCGCTGAATTGGAGGCAGACGGGATCAATGTCGCTTTGGTTGACGTGCACTATGAATTCCAAAAAGGGGCCACACAAATGCTAGTGGCAAAAAATGTATAATAAAAAAGCTTTCCCGCGGAGGCAGTCGCTAGCCGCTTACTCAGCCGAAGACAAGGTTTGGCACAGACCGCCACAAGCCACTATCGAATGAACAGAGAATTCGCCGAACACTTTGCCAAAAATTGGCTCGATGCCTGGAATGCGCACGATTTACCACGCATCCTGGCTCACTACACCGATGACTTCGAAATGTCCTCGCCGGTTATTATCCAGGTGACCGGTAATCCGGAAGGACGGCTTCAAGGCAAACAGGCGGTCGGCGCCTACTGGACCAAGGCACTGACACTTTTCCCGAATTTGCGCTTCGAACCCCTCTGCACGCTGATTGGGGTCAACAGCGTTGTCATTCACTACGTGGGCGCGACCGGCAAACGTGTAGCAGAGGTTTTCCATTTCAATGAAGCCGGCTTGGTCTTCCGCGCTCAGGCGCACTATGAACCATAAGCATCAACCCATGAGCATACCAAAGCCCCCCATTGCGATAAAAGCAGACGAAGTAACTCCGCGTACTAAACCCTCGAATTACCCTGAACCGTTTGCCTCCCGGATGAAGGGGAGAGAAAAACGGCAACTTGGCGATGTCTTCGGTCTCACCAACTTTGGCGTCAACTTAACCCGCCTCGCCCCGAAATCGGTCTCCGCACTTCGACATAGCCACACTAAGCAGGACGAATTCATCTACATACTCAGCGGCTACCCGACTCTGCGGACTGACGAAGGCAGCACGCCGCTCGCGCCTGGCATGTGTGCCGGCTTTAAGGCCGGTACGGGTAATGCCCACCACTTGATCAACGACACTTCCGAAGTCGTCGTATACCTCGAGATCGGTGATAGAACCCCAGGAGATCAAGGGGCGTACCCGGACGATGATCTTCGAGCCGATCTCAAGGACGGCAAATGGCACTTCACCCGCAATGACGGAACGTCTTACTGAGGCTTTTATTCAGCCCACCCTGGCACCTGAGTGGATGCTGCACGGACGTCCAGCTGCGCATGGCCGTCGGTGAATTTGGAGTTGAGCGCGCAATTTGTGTGACCTATAACAGCCGGCTAAAAGTACATGACGATCGACTGGTGACTGAACTAAGACCGTCAGTATCAGGTTCAATCCAAAGTGCTGAATGAATCTGCCCGATCAAACCGAGAGTTTTACAAAAACTTAAATTCCGCCGTTACCTCAAGCCAGGAGTGTTTCCCCTTTTTCGCAATTGATCCATGACACAAACTTGGCAGGTTGGCGGAAACTTGCTGTTGTAAATAACGATATGATCACCGTGACAGCTTTTACAATATTGCAAGGATGCCGAGCCGATTTTCAGCGCTTGCGCGATGACCCAGGCTTCGCTGAAATTAGCGGGACGCACTTTGCCGTAGGGTCTGCGTTCACGAACATGGTTGGGGAATGTCTCGCAAAAAAAATCCCAGGCAAATATGATGGCGGACACATCCATTTCAGCCCTGATATCGATCTGGCTGGCACTTCGATAAAGGGATGCAAACAGCGAAATGTACAGCATAGACTCCCGTACTTGAGGAATGGCTTCGATAGCAGGAAGCAATCCCGAACTTGGGCTCTCTCCTTGGTGAATCGAGCGATGAATATCCCGAATTTCCGGCAAACTGATGCTTTTAATCAGTTGACTGACATATGATGTTCGGAGTTTTCGTTTGAGCAGTTGATAGGCTAATTGGTAGTTTTGCAACTGATCTTCATAGGACAAGCCTTCAGCTATCATGACTGGCTTCCTGGTTTGCTTAAAAACATTCTCAGTCGAAGGGCGCGTTGTTCAAAAGGCTCGCTCACCATGGGTTCGTTACGCAAGAATGTCCGCCAGGAATTGACGGGAAAACGGGGAGCAAAACTGAGTACATCGCTTCGCGCTAGTGCTTTCAACTGATCTACCGGCATTTTAGCCAAAATGGACACTGCTTCCGGTGTTAAGCCGAGACTGACCATGGCTTGCTGTTTACGGCCGGACTGGATCAATGCATGAGCCAGAATCAAGTAATCCAGATTCAGGTTGTAGATATTTTCATCCATAAAGCACGCGATCAGAGCACTGCCCTGATTTGTTTAGCAACCGCCAGCACCCTGCGTCCATAGCTCACTGCGGCTTTGGTATTTTGCCAGCTGTGATAGCGCCCTACCCCTAAAACCAGATCATGGGGAGCTGATTGGATGGCTTCGGCCAAGACTAAAGCACCGATCTCTAAGTTCGTGACAGGGTTCAACAGGTGCTCAGGTTTACCGACCCGATGTCCATGCCAGTAGAGGTTGACTTGCATCAAGCCGACATCGATATTCCGGCCACCCTCGGCAAGGGTTTTATTTAAAATGGCTCGTGCTTCCTGTTGAGAGCCGGGGATGATGGATTTGCCGGACTTGTTGATGGCCCAAGGCCAGGGAGACACCTGATTTGAAGGATTCCCTTTGGCCGATTCAACCAGTGCAACGGCATATAAAATGTAGGGATCCAGTTGATGATGTATGGCGATTTGCCACCAAAGCGTGCTTTGCAGCCTGGAAGGAGAAGGGTTTGAAATTTTTGGACTGGCCGTAGTGATATAGCTTTTTGGCAAAGCCCCCTTTTCTTGCGCCTGGCAACTTGGGCCGAAACTAATGAGTCCTAAACAAAATATAGGCAGCACAAGAGCATAATTCTTTTGGCAAAAACTCCGACTCTTGTGGCATTCAGAGAGATGTTGAGCCGATGACTGATGGCGGCTCTGTAAATTGGTAAGCAACATGGCAGATGAGCATCATTTATAATGACGCGAGTCTACCTCCTGTTTTTAATTTCTCTATGTCAGAAAAACGACCGTTTGGGGGCTTTTTTGACGGTGATGATCGGCTGGACTGCTTCGATTGTGTCGTCACTACTCCACCGATACCAGGGTCTTCAACCACGTATTGATGATGAGCACCAACAGCTTGGCATGACATGCTTTGATTTCGGCAATTATAATCGCCGATTCTATTGCCATTTTATTGCCAATCGTGCATTAAATTGCGTTGAATCAAGTTGAAACTTGATTTATCTATTTTCAATTAGTTCAATAACTTAAAATGCAACTCATTGATCTAAAAACCCATTTTATCGGACTTAAAATCCCTCGGTGGCAACACCGTGCCGGTTCGACTCCGGCCCGAGGCACCATATAGCGATTCAAAGACGCTCAACAAGATTCAAAAACCCGCAAGCTTACTGGCTTAGCGGGTTTTTTTATGTCCATCGAAGTACAACAAAGTACAGTAACATTCGACAAAAACAGCAGTAAGATTTACAG
>Ga0208625_100270_pt1 | contig 13756 bp, 16 predicted proteins | sample LakWasMeta8_HOW4_2_FD_183858 | JGI IMG/M metagenome (GOLD analysis project Ga0208625, IMG submission 183858) | Freshwater sediment methanotrophic microbial communities from Lake Washington under simulated oxygen tension - Sediment Metagenome... | ecosystem: Environmental > Aquatic > Freshwater >... | reverse complement strand
TTACAATAATTTCAGTGTGAGTTTCCATAATGAGCCGAATTTTAAGTGTCTTAATAATTGCGTTAATGTCGATGCCCACAAGTGCCAAGTCGATTGTGGTGCTAGGAGATAGTATCAGTGCCGGTTACGGAATTGAAGTAAGTCAAGGCTGGGTGGCGTTGTTGCGCGATCAACTGCAAAGCCATAATCCGCCTTATAGCGTCCACAATGAAAGCATCAGCGGCGATACTACTGCCGGCGGCTTGGCGCGCATCAATCCCGCCTTGCAGCGGCATCATCCGGAGATTGTGATCATTGAGCTGGGTGCCAACGATGGCTTGCGCGGCTTAGCGCCCACACTGATTAAAAGTAACCTTACCGAGCTGGTAAATCGTGCGCAAAAAGCCGGTGCGAAAGTGCTGCTGCTGAGCATGAGAATCCCACCCAACTACGGCAAACGCTACACGGATATGTTTTACGATATTTACCCGAGCTTGGCGAAAGACTTAAAAATTGCCTACGTGCCGTTTATTCTTGAGGATGTGGCGTTGGTCAACGACCTGATGCAAGCAGACGGTTTGCATCCTAATGCCAAGGCGCAGTCCTTGATAGTCGAGAAAATCTGGCCGCAACTAAAGCCGCTGCTATAAAGGTGCCACAAAAACCTGTAACGACAAGAGCTAGAAAAGGTCGCTACTGCCGTAACGCGGAAACTATTTCAACACCAATACTCCTAACCGGCTTGTTCCAAAACTAACAGTTTGTCGGCTTTCTGTGGCTCAATTCGTACCTAAACGCTTAATGTCCAAGCGAGCGAGTTGGTCTGGTGGTGCCGTTGGGCCGGGGTTGGCGGCAATTTTCAAGGTGTTGACGTACTTGGTATTTATTTTGCTGCCTTACGAATATTTCTTTTAAATTCGTCAACAAGGTAAATACCATGCATCACAATCCGTGGCCGGAGGAAGAAGAGCATTGGGTCATTTGGAACGGCTCTTACGGTGTCGTCGATACGGTGACCATCAGCCGGATTGAAGCCGGTTCGCGCGGCAGAAGCGCCTGGCTGGAGGAGCCTTACGATATGGTCGGACCGATTAACCTGGACGAGCTCGAGTCAAACGGTTGGATAAACTTCGAGGCTTGCACGGTCATGTCCCGGCAAAAATGGCAAGACGATCAAGTAGAGTTGCGCCGGGAATCGCTAAAACTGCGCCGCGAGGCTCAAGAGAAGCTATTCGAGTATCAAGCGCAACACAACCAAGGCCGTTTTCAGCATCCAAACCCCAACAGCCGACTCAGCGACCGGCGACATCGGGAAGCGTTGAATCTGCCGCTCGACGGCTTACTCGAGGCGTCCCAGATTAAAACCGCTTTTCGACGTCTCGCCCAAAAGACGCATCCCGACATCGGCGGCAGCCACGAGCAATTTATCCTCATTACCGAAGCACGCAACGCCTTGCTGGAACGGGCTTAGTAACCGAAAGTGCGAATTGCAAGCGGAGGGCAAAAAACGGCTTGCGCTGGTCTGCACGCGACAGGATTTGTTAGCAGCCGATTTAGCCCGCGTAGGTCCGATTACGCTACGCTAATCGGACCTTGTATCTTAACTCTTGCCATGGTTAGCTACCTTGGCACTGAGACAGAAGCAGCTTGTGCCCACCCTTAAGGTTTAACCTTGTCGCGTAGATTAAGCCTTCTGTCTCGCTTCTGATGCCAGCTAAGACACTGAACGGTAGCCAAGGGCGTTGACCCTGTATGCACAAGGCAAGTGGGCTCAGTTGGTTTGCTTTGTTAGTCGTCATAGAGGATCTCATTATGTTTTTCATCGGTATTGATGTCTCTAAAGCCAAGCTAGATTGCAGTTTATTACGCGACGTTACCAGCAGTAAGCGCCGCGCTAAATCCGTTGCTAATTCCAAAGTCGGCATTAGCGAGCTGCTCATCTGGTGTGCAAAACAACAGGTAAATGTCCATGAGCTCCATGCCATCCTGGAAGGCACAGGCGTTTATCATGAACAAGCCGCACTGGCCTTGGCGGATGCCGGCGCCACGGTGTCGATTGTCAATCCAGCCCAGGTCAAAGACTTTGGCCGCAGTCTCGGTGTGCGCACGAAAACCGACGGTGTCGATAGTTTAGTGCTGGCCCGTTTTGGTGCCATGCTCTCCCCCAGACCTTGGACACCACCGGCCCAAGAAGCCCGTATGTTACAAGCCCTGTTGGCACGCCGCGAAGCCATTGCTCAGGATTTGCAGCGTGAGCGTAACCGTCTGGAAAAAGCTGATGCTGCCGATACGCCCGCACTGATTCGTCAGTCTATCGTCGAATCTATTGCCTTCTTAGAAAAACAGCTCGCCAAATTCCAGCAAGACATCGACGATCATATTAATAAATATCCCGACCTGAAAGCCGATCGCGACTTATTGATCAGCATTCCCGCCGTGGGCCCACAAGTGGGCAATCATTTATTGACGGTCATGCACACGCATCAGTTCCAGTCGGCCGAACAACTGGCGGCCTATTTGGGCTTGGTGCCCGTAGAGCGACAATCCGGCACTTCCGTACGCGGTCGCCCCAGACTATCCAAAGCAGGCCCCGCCCGCGTTCGTGCGATTCTCTACATGGCCGCCATCGTTGGCACGCAACATAATCCACATATCAAAGCGCTGTACCAACGCTTACAAGACCGCGGTAAAACCAAAATGTCCGCGCTGGGCGCGGCCATGCGCAAACTGGTTCATTTGTGCTTTGGCGTTCTCAAATCTAGGCAGCCTTATCAGGCTAATTATGCAATTTAGTCTTGACCGGCAAGACGGTATCTACGCGGGCTTTTTGGATGTCCGGTTGACTGACTTGTTATGCATGGATTTCTCTCAGGGCTGCGATAGTATCTTTGTACTCTTCGCCGACAAACCCCAAGTCTTGGTGATAACGAAAGCCTGAAGTTTTGATTTGTGCGGCTTCCAGAGCCAAAGCTGCTTGTTTTTTTGCTTCATCAAAATTTCTTAGCGCACAATGAATTAGGCTCTTGGCAGCGTGCCATTTGAATTTACTCACAGGAAACGCTAGATCACTTTTTCGTTCATCGAGAACAGCAAGAGCATCAACATATTCCTTTGAGATGTTTTTGGTTGCCACGAAGAACGGATAGTCGACATACATATTGGTTTTGAAGTTTGGCTTGACTCTTTCGATGGCCAGAATGTCTTTCATTGCTTGTATGGCGGGATCTACTTGACCGGATGCAAGTAGGGCATCTGCCCTTGCGCTAAGTGCGCGCACGTCATCGAAGCTCGTTTTCTTTGTTTCGAAATACAGATCAATAAGTTGGATCGCCACCTTATGATTGTTCTTTGCAATCGTGAGCGCTTGAATAACGATATATTGATCACGCTGCGTTCTGGCACGCGCTAGTTTAGCGAAGAAATCTTTCTCGATTTCTTCATTCCAGTGCTCGTGTCTGTACCAGTCAGTAGCCATTGGGTTTATGCATAACGCTGGAGTTAACGGGGCGCGTCCCGCGCTCCCGTTGAACGACTTGTTATGCGAATTTTTGAATTATATTTTATAAGCTGCTTTACTTTGTTATCAAAATGCAACCAAACGAACTCAGCTATATAAATAGGACAAGTTAGTGCCATTCCTATCCAAAAGTTCACTTGAAATAGACCTTTAAATGGTCCGATAGCCAGTAAGATTAAGAAAACACCAATCGTTCCCATAAAAACAATAAACCATGAATTTGAACGAGCAATCTCATAGTTTATATGTGCGATGCGCCAACGCTTTGCACGAACAACTCTCAATTTTCTAGCCATGCGTCCACGAAAATATCTGCGCAATGATCCCGGAAATTGATCAGTAATGAATACCCATGACCTTGAAAGCACTCTATCGATATACGGAGACATTTTTGGAATTAAGTAGGCAAATAATAAACCCACCCAAAAGGGTACCGTTTTTAAAAAACTTAAATCCATATTTTCAAATTATCCCTTTCACGCGTATGAGAATAACGTTTGAATTAAGGGGCGTCGTTAGGCGTCCCGCTTGAATGATTGGTTAGCCCTAATCATAGCCTGCCCCAAAAGCTGCAAATTACAAATTTATTGGGAGGTAGATTTCGAGCGGAGGCTTGCCAACTACCATAACGGTTTGAATACTCACTGATATTAATTCGACCAGACCTTGCTTCAATATTGGTTGATTGAATTTGCTGACTTAGTTGACTCACTAATTCACCAGCTTTGCTATGTTGTAGGAAAAACATATCACTTGAAATAAGGATGAGTTTTGAAACGTCATGGTCGTTGCTAATTTGAATAGATGACGATTCTTGCATGAAATCAATGCTACGAATTATTCGCAGTGTTTCGTTTCGTAACTCAGCAAACCGTGCATATCTTGTGACAATAATACCAGTGTACAAGCCACTAATAATGCCAATAGGAATGCCTAAAAATAGACTAATTATCGAATCATTTGACATATAGGGCTAACGTTTGAATTAAGAGGCGCGCGTCAGCGCGTCCTGCTTGAATGATGGGTTGGGCATATGCTTACTTAAGCGTAAACTCGGCCATATGACTAATTAGCAGACTGCATCATTGCTATCATTTTTTCGGTAATTTCGGACGATAGCTTTGTTAAATGTGCGTGTCTTTGCATTAGTTCGACGAACATCGGATTTGATGGGTTTGCACTCCCCACCAAAGCTTGATTAAGAGTTCTATCAGCAATTGCTTGTAACTCAGTATTTATCGCTGTTATGTAGTGGTTATATTCATCTAGTGTCATGGATTACCTTTCAAATATGCCCAACTATAATTAGACATCCTAAATGACGCAAAACATTGCGTCAAACAGTTTCCTAGCTCATTTTTAAAGTTAAAAATCATTGTAATTTCAGTTGCTTGTCTAAATTTAGTCTGTCCTAAAAGCCGATGCAAAATACATCAAATACCTTGCCCGAAAATCCGCCGAAATTGCTGGATCATGAGCAGGACAAAACAACAGTACGCTTACCGTACAGGCTATGCGGCCTGGATTAAACGCTTTATTTTGCATTTTGGCAAATTACTCTCCGGGTAGAGATTGTGAATATAAGAAACGATCGGATTTCAATCCGAAAAGTGCATTCACAAATTGTAAGGCGCCGCCTGCCAGCACAAACGGAAGTTTCATTAATCTATTCTCATAAGGCTATTTAGCCGGTGGTTGTTTATTCTATGGCGTAGTATTCGTGTGCATTGGTCTTACCAAGGGTTTGTCGGTATTTGGGCTGGAACTGGATTCCGCGCTAAACTCGCCACTCAAAAAACTACTGTTCGTTGGATAACACTCCGGTGGCTGCAAAAGCGGCGGGCAAAATAAGCATGCGATCGAAAAAATTCGACCAGGCACAATAGCTGAATTACCGTTAACTATATTTTGTAATTCAATCGGGCTGATTTTATGAGAAGCACTATTACTGCCAGAGGGCAAACTGTTATTCCTGCAGAAATCCGTCAGCAGTTTCATTTATCGCCGTCTGATAGGCTGGAATGGATTGTTGATGCTTCAGGCATACATGTGAAACCGGTTAAAAGTAATCCTGTTGACGCCTTTCGCGGGAGCGCAAAGGTGGCGGCGTTGACAGGCTCTTGGCTGAGCGAGCAAAAGATCGAGGCCTTGAGTGAAGCGGTACCTCCTGGATACTTCAGCATTATTGATACTCAGGGATGATGAATCAGGTTCTGATCAAGTGGCTGAAATGCTTTATCAAGCGCAGCAGGGCAAAGCTCAATGTTTCGGCTGTTTTATGTCTTTGATGGAGGTGCTTTATCGCGTTTGGAAAGACGAAAGCGAGCAAGAAGGCCAATTGGCTTATCAACAATGCCTGTCACTTCCAATTGAATGGATTCACGAAAATGATGCGTTGTTGGAAAAAGCGGCAGAAATCAAAGCTAGATACCCATTGTCACTAGCCGATGCCTGGATTGCCGCGACAGCCTTTTTACAGGGCGCGGAGTTAGTTCACAAAGATCCGGAGTTTGCGGCATTGGATTGTTTGCAATTGGTTCTTCCTTATAAATCGGGCGCGTAGATTTAAGGGCTATTTGCCTTTATGTCCAGGTTTGCAATATAACTTCGATCCGCGCACTTACCGAGAACGACTGTTTACGGTTGCGTGTTTTCTGACTGGCCGAGAGGTTTTTGCCGGGTTTACGCTTGTCATTGACGCACCAGCGCATGCCCGGATGCCGGGCGCCACGCCGGTATTCATCGCTGGTGTAACCGGCATCGGCAAAAATGACACGATCCGTCTTACTCAGCAGTTTGGGCAGTTCAGTGATGTCGGCAACATTCGCCGCCGTGGTGGTCACGGTGTGTACCGCGCCGGAATTGACATCAGCACCGATATGAATTTTCATCCCAAAATACCACTGGTTACCGTTCTTGGTCTGATGCCTATCCGGGTCACGGACGTTGTCTTTGTTTTTGGTGGACGTTGGTGCGTGAATAATCGTGGCGTCAACCAGAGTGCCTTGGGAGACTAAAAGACCCTGTTCTTTTAAGTGCGCATTAATGGTCGTCAACAGTTTTTCAGTCAGTTGCTGCTTCTTCAACAAATGGCGAAAGTTGAGTTCATTATGGTTGCGGCAGAAGGTTTCTCAAGACGATTATTCAAAATGCTCTACTGAATTAATTGATGTTGTGCGGGGCTTATGACAGCACCTTTCCAAATAGTATTGATTTGTTTGGTGATAATTGCCCAAAGTGCGTCATTTCACATGGTTTCACTATGGCATATGCCGCATTAGTATGATTAACGAATAACAAGTTCTATTACAAATCAATTACATAGTGTTTGGCTTGGTTATTGCTAAATTATTGAGATCTATTAAACAGGCTCATCTCAATCTGTCAGCAAACCAAAGCCATGAACAGCATTGCTCTTACTATTAACGATTTGTTTTTGAATCATCGGCAATCGTTAATTCACACCATTTTCGGCATTGTCGGCTGTCCACAAACGGCAGAAGATTTAGCGCATGAAGCGTACTTAAAAATGCTGCATGCGGCAGAAAACCAAGAAATAAGCTATCCCCGCCCGTTTCTTTACCAAATTGCCCGGAATTTGGCGTTGGATCATCTACGCAAGGAGCAAGTTCGTCAGCGCGGCGGTTATCCGTCAAAAGACCATGAAGAGCTTGAGACACTCATTGAGCGGCTTCCCGCCAATACCCCCACACCTGAGCAACAAGCTGACGATCGGCAGCAAGTCGACCATATGCTTGAAGCGCTTAACGGCTTATCGGAACGTCGGCGGCAAATTCTGGTGCTGCACAAATTTCATCATTGGCCTTATGAGCGCATCGCCGGGCATTTCGGTATTTCCCGCAGCGCTGTGGAAAAAAACATCCATGTTGCTCTGGGTCACTTATTAGCCGCACGAGACGGGTCGGCATTTTAAAGTGTGGGTTAGCGCCTATCACACGTCTTATACTGATAGTATTCTGCAAAATTATTTATTTACGGCCCATGTCTTTATATTCTGAACCGGAATCGAACGTTACCTCATTAGGCGCCACGCAAGATCAAGCAATAGCGTGGTTTGCCCGATTGCAGGACAGCAAAGCCACGCAACGTGACCGGATCGAGTTTACAGAATGGTTGGCCGCCAATCCGAATCATCAAGCTGCTTACGATAAAGTTGTCCAGCTGTGGCAAGCACCGGCATTAAATAACGCTTTGGGTCATTACGCCGCAATCCCGCTGCAGCCAGCAAAACGAAAACTACACCTGCAACGCTGGGCCGCGGCGGCTTGCGTTGTATTGATGAGCGGTTGGGTGCTGATGGCCGCTGGCTGGGTTGACTATTGGCAAGCCGACCTTGTTACTAGTACGGGTGAACAGCGTCGGGAGATGCTTGCTGACGGCTCGACACTTATATTGAATACAGATTCGGCAGTGACGTTTGATTATGCCGGTGACCGGCGCGGGGTGACACTGTTAAGCGGCGAAGCCTATTTTGAAGTACAGCCCGACCGAGCCCGGCCATTTATAGTTACGACAGCACAAGGCAGTGTGCGAGTAGTCGGCACCCGCTTTACGGTAAAAACCGGCGATGTTACGCAAGTCGATGTCGAAAGCGGTATCGTTATTTGTACTTCCCAACAGGGAGAAAGTCGCCAGCTCACTGCCGGACAGCACACAGATATTGCTAATCAAAGTGTTGCCGCCATTTCCCAAATCGATACCAGCCGCATTTTCGCTTGGCTAAAGGGTCGCTTGATTTTTCAGGATCAACCCTTGGCCGAAGTGATCGCCGAACTCGATCGCTACCATCCCGGCGCCATTGTTATCGCCGACGCCAAACTTGGCCAAACGCGTATTACCGGCAATTACAAGCTGGAAGATACCGCCGCTATTGTCCGCAGCTTGGCCGAAATTGCCGGAGCGCGAGTGATTAACCTGTCGCCATATTTGACGGTGTTGAAAGGTTAAATATTTATTGATTGAATAAATTTCACAGGGAGGTGAAAAAAATGTCCCTCCGCGAGTGTGTGTTCCCGTTCCTTATACGTCTAGTTATCCAAGCCTGCTGCCAACACGCCGGCTAACCACACTAGACTAAGGAGACTCCATGACTCATGCGCAACAACATATACCTTGCGATCTGTGCAAACTGACCCTTGCGATAGCATTGGCGTTACCCGCACTCGGTACGTCGTTACCGGCATTTGCAGCCGACACCGGCGCCCAAAAATCCTCAACGCCACAAAGTGCCAAACAGAACTTCAATATCTCCGCCCAGCCGTTGGCGAATGCTCTCAATGCTTTCATTGCCACCAGCGACTGGCAAGTTGGCTTTGCGGCCGGATTGGCGAAAGACGTTCGCGCGAATGCGGTCAGCGGTTCTTATACCCCTCAACAGGCGCTGGAGAAATTGCTGCAAGGCACAGGGCTGGTTTATCGGGTGACTGGGGATAATAGTGTGACGTTGGAGAAAACCGTCCAGCAAAGTCCACAAACTAAAGAAACGACGTTGGCCCCGGTTACAGTGGCGGGGGCGGTTGTTTATGATTCAACCGATCCTTATAACAAAGACTATGTTGTCCCAAACAGCGCCAGTGCTAGCAAAACTGATATGGCTATCATAGATACGCCAGTCAATATTCAGGTTATTCCTAAAACAATCATGGATGATCAGCAGGATATTAAGATTGAAGATGCGTTGACCAAAAATGTTAGTGGTGTTCAACGTGGCTACGCTTTTGGCGACCTTTATGAAGAATTTAAAATTCGCGGTTTCAGCACCAATCACTCAACCTACCGTAACGGCTTGCGGCGCTATACCAATTATTCCGACCCGGCCAATATCGAACAGGTTGAAGTCGTAAAAGGCCCGGCAGCGGTTTTGTATGGACAAATTCAGCCTGGCGGCATGGTCAATGTCGTCACCAAAAAAGCGTTGGACAAGCCATATTATTCCTTGCAACAACAATTCGGTAATTACGATCAATACCGCACGACAGCAGCCGCTACCGGACCTATAGACCAAGCCGGAACTTTAAAATACCGCTTCGATGCGTCTTATCAAGACATGGGATCGAACAAAAAATTTATCAACGATGAGCGGGTTTTTCTTGCGCCTAAGTTAAGTTGGACGCCGAATGACCGCTTTGAAGCCAACTTCGAACTGGAATACAAACACGAAAAGCGCGTCGACGATAATGGCATACCCGCTATCGGTGATCGTCCTGCTCGAATACCACTCAATACCTATTTGGGAGATGGATCAAAAGGACCGGAAATGAATACCATCCTGACCGCTTTTGATTGGGCATTTAAAATCAACAATAACTGGCAAATCAAAAACCGGTTCATGCACGAAGACTGGGATATTAAATATTACGATCTTGCGCCTAACGGCATGATTAACGCTACACAGATGGCGAGGTTTGCTATTTCCGGAAAAGCAGTTCATGAAACTTATGGCACAAATCTCGATTTGCTTGGTAATTTCGACCTGTTCGGCAGCAAACATGATGTATTGATCGGCGGCGATTATTCCCGTCGCACCCGGAATGCGAGTAACAACCGATATGCTTGCTGTAACGGCAGCACAGCGGTAGCACCGATCGACATCTTTAATCCGCGATACGGCATCGTTAGTCAGGCGGCTATCGATGCATCACCCTACGATTACACAGTAAAGGAAAAAGAGGAATGGTTTGGCATCTATTTCCAGGATCATATTACCCTATGGAACAAGCTGCACATTTTAGGTGGTGGCCGTTACGATTGGGCGAACTTTGGTAGAGGCAACGATTTTAGAAACGGTGCCACTTATGCCCAAGCGGTTGCTAACTATAAAGACTATGAAAATCAAAAGTTCAGTCCACGAGTAGGCATCCTTTATCAACCACTACATTGGCTGTCTCTTTACGGAAACTGGACAGAATCCCTGGGGAGCGCCAATACTGGCATGGCTTATGGCAATCAGCAATTTAAGCCGGAAGTCGGCGAACAATTCGAAGGAGGCTTTAAAACAGAATTCTTCGATCAGAGACTATCCGGCACTGTAGCCTATTATCATTTGACCAAAACCAATTTAAAAATAGCCGATCCCAATCATTCCGGATTTCAAACTTCCGCCGGTGAAGCACGCAGCCAAGGCATTGAAGTCGATCTCAAGGGCCAAATTACCGATGAACTCAAACTGGTAACAACCTATGCCTTCACAGATGCCCGTGTGACTGAAAACGGTGTGGATACTAACGGTATATTAGGTAAGCGTTTAGCGAATATTCCGGAACATCAGGCCAGCTTGTGGGGAACCTATCAATTTACACCGAAATTTAAAGCGGGTATTGGCGGTGTCGCGGTAGGAAAACGCGAGGGCGATGCTAAAAATACTTATCAATTACCCGGCTATGTAAGAATGGATTTGATGGCTGCTTATGTGCAACCAATTGGCAAATCACGCTTAACGACACAACTGAATGTCAACAACGTGCTGAACAAAGACTATTACGGCGGTACAGACGGCTGGATAAATGTTGTCACTGGCAATCCGCTTAGTGTTATGGGATCGTTAAAGCTGGAATATTAAATAGAAGGCGGTTAAGCCGTAAGGTTCGACAAGGTTCTCCTGAGAGTAGTCGAAGGGCTCACCACGAACGGCTTAACCCTTAATGCTTTCCAACCTGATTGTGAACAGCAACTGTCATTCCGCCAAAAACCAAATGAATAAAGCGTTAAGCATAAACAATCTCCGATCTTTATTTTCAAGCAAAAACGCACGCAAGTTCTGGCTTAATCTTCATTTAGCCATTGCACTTACAGTCGGTTTCATCTTCGTCATCCTGGGGCTAACCGGTTCCTGTAACATTTTTTATTACGAGCTGGGCGAATGGGGTTTGCCCGTGGTCAATAACGCAACGCAGATGCTGCCGCTTAGTTTGGACGAAATCATGCGCAATGTTAAAGCAGCTCACCCGCAACGGACCGGCAGCTGGTTTATGGTGCTACCCGGTTACTTGAGCGATTACGTCTGGGTGGAATATCCCAAACCAGAAGAAACCATAGACAAGCTGTTTGCGCCGCTGGAAATTCTGGTCGATCCCTATACCGGAAAAATCGTCGATGAACATTTCTGGGGACAGACACTGGTTAGTCTGGTCTATGAAGTCCACGCCGATTTTATGACCGGGCTCATCGGCAAGGACATTGGCAAATTAGGCTTTGATGTGGTGTGTTTTTTAGGGATTTTCCTGTTCGTCTCCTGCCTGTCCGGGCTGTATCTGTGGTGGCCGCGCGGCGGTAAATTCAAGCAGGCGTTAACAATTAAGCCGCACGCCAGTCCGCAACGGTTGTATTTTGACCTGCATAAAACCACCGGTTTTTACAGTTCGGCGTTGCTGTTGGTCATCGCCGTTAGCGGTTTTTCGTTCAGCTACAGCGATTACCTCAAGCCGTTGGTTAGTCTCTTTTCGACTGTTAAAGTGGATCATTTAAAAGAACCGAAACTCAAATCGGCTGTGACAGACAATCAGCCAATTTCAATCTCCCAAGCAATCGCTATTGCCGATCAGGTTTTTCCCGGCGAGGAGTTGCGCGGCATCGGCACGCCGGATGGCAAGGAAGGCGTTTATATGGTGGCAAAAAGACAAGCCGGTGAAGCTAATCATAAGCGACCACGCAGCAAAGTCTGGATCGATCAATACAGCGGCAAGGTATTGGCCGTACAAGATCCCAATCACTTTACTGCCGGAGAGACATTTTTTAATCTGCTGTGGCCTTTGCACGACGGCCAGGTGTTGGGTCTTTCAGGACGGATTCTCTGGTGCGTCGCCGGTTTTACGCCTTTGGTTTTGTATGTGACCGGCATTTTGCGCTGGCTGCAAAAGCGGCGGGCAAAGCGATCTGTAAAGTTACCCGGCTGACACAATCACAACCTGTAGCGCCTACTAACTCGTATAAAGGAAAGTATTGGCTTGAAATATTAGTCCTTCAATCTGTAATAGTGTAGTAGGGGCGACCATATATCTCAAAAACTGAAGTATTTCCTCTCTCGATGCTTCATTTTTTTCCGAAACAAAGTTCAAACAAATTACCTCGTTTTTAAGATCGATTATCATAAAAAGCATTAGCATTTTCTAATGTTTGATGTGTAGTTGTATTCATGTGTTTCCTCAACAAATCCAATTAACTTTCTGATAAAGAATGGTATTTATTTTGCCTTAATATCTTTGGGTTAATTGTTCCTTAGTCACGCTGTAAGTCATTGTGAAAAAAGAAAGAATCTAAATTAAATCATTCTTGACTAAGCACAAGCAGGAATCTATAGTGCAGTCGAGTGGTAAAAAGTGGTGAATAGTGGTTTTTTAAGAAATTATGAGGTAGGTTTTGTTTCGAGGCATTAGTTCAATCAATCTGGACGTTAAAAGTCGGCTTGCGATTCCAACTCGTTACCGAGAAGAATTGCAAGAGTGCTGTGACGGCCAAATGGTATTGACTGTTGCGGTTGATGATCGCTGCGCTGGCGAAAATGGTTGTTTGTGGCTTTATCCTTTGCCTGAATGGGAGAAGTTAGAACAAACGATCAGTAAATTACCTACCTTGAATAAGATGGCCGGCAAGTTAAGACGATTCCTTATTGGTAATGCGACGGAGTGCGAGTTGGATAGTCAAGGGCGCTTGTTGTTGCCGGAAAAATTACGCAAATTCGCAGGTATCGATAAAAAAATTGTTTTGATTGGGCAGCTCAATAAGTTCGAATTATGGAATGAAGACGCATGGGCGACCAAAGAAGCTGAGTGGATGACTGGTGACGATAATGAAGGATTGGAAGAGCTAGGCTCTTTATCATTTTAAGACGGGGAGATTGGAAGGTGGAACATGTGCCAGTTATGCTCTCTGAAGTATTGCAGCAGTTAGCTCTTAAAAAAAACGGTATTTATCTTGATGGTACGTTTGGACGGGGCGGCCACAGTCGAGAGATTTTGAATCAATTGGGGCCAGAAGGCAGATTACTGGCTTTTGACAGAGATATTGACGCTATAAATTCTGCCTATGCGCAAGAAATAAGCGCGGATCCGCGTTTCCAGCTGAAACACAATTGGTTTTCAAAGTTAGAAGAATTTGTAGCCTCCCAAGGTTTGTCAGGAAAAATTGACGGTATTTTGTTAGATCTTGGCGTTTCATCTCCTCAGCTTGATAACCCGGAACGCGGCTTTAGCTTTTTACGAGATGGCTTGTTAGATATGCGAATGGATACGCAAGCAGGTGTTT
>Ga0208625_100268_pt1 | contig 13845 bp, 19 predicted proteins | sample LakWasMeta8_HOW4_2_FD_183858 | JGI IMG/M metagenome (GOLD analysis project Ga0208625, IMG submission 183858) | Freshwater sediment methanotrophic microbial communities from Lake Washington under simulated oxygen tension - Sediment Metagenome... | ecosystem: Environmental > Aquatic > Freshwater >... | reverse complement strand
AGCTACCCGGTCATCCTGACCCTCTTCCAAACCATCTTTCCCCGGAAGAGCCGACTATTATAGCTACCTGATACTAACTGTCAAGCGAGAATTTAAAGTTCACCTTAAATTCTCGCTAATGCTATTAATCATAAAATCTAATGCTGCATGATTAATCACAAACTTATGCAATGATTTTTACTCGCGCAAACTTTCTCTTACCCACTTGATATACCTGCCCGACAGTTGATTGCAGTTCCAACTTAACATCATCCACCTTTTCGCCATCAATTTTTACAGCCCCCTGATTGATCATTCTTATGGCTTCAGAAGTACTCGCCACCAAACCGGCATCTTTTAGTAGGTTTGTGATGCTGTAGAAATCCCCCGTTATTTTTAATTCCATTTCGGGCATGTCATCAGGTAATGCGCCGCGCTGAAATCTAGCTTCAAAATTCTCCAGTGCATTAGCAGCAGCTTCGGCACTGTGAAACCTTTCCACAATTTCCTGAGCAAGTCTTACCTTATATGTACGAGGATTCGCGCCTTGCTCACACTCATCTAGCCATATTTTGATCTCTGCCATAGGTCGAAAACTCAATAGCTCAAAGTAACGCCACATTAACTTATCTGATATCGACATTAATTTTCCAAACATGTCATCAGGGGCATCGGCTATACCTATATAGTTATTAAGAGATTTAGACATTTTCTGTACACCATCCAACCCTTCAAGAATTGGCATGGTAATAACTACTTGCGGCTTTTGACCATAGACTTCCTGTAATTGTCTTCCAACTAATAAGTTGAATTTCTGATCAGTACCACCGAGCTCAACGTCTGCTTTCATTGCCACCGAGTCATAGCCTTGTACCAAGGGGTACAAAAATTCATGAATAGCAATCGGCTGACCGCTTTTAAAGCGCTTATTAAAATCATCTCGCTCTAACATTCTAGCCACAGTATGTTTCGCTGCAAGCTGAATCAGATCGGCAGGCGACATCGCATTCATCCAACTGGAATTAAACATCACCAGAGTTTTAGTAGGATCCAGAATTTTGAAAATCTGCTCTTCGTACGTTTTAGCGTTTTCAATAACCTGATCCCTTGTTAAGGGCTTGCGGGTAACATTTTTACCCGTTGGATCACCGATCATCCCAGTAAAATCGCCAATCAAAAACAACACCTCATGACCCAAATCTTGAAACTGCTTAAGCTTATTAATTAATACAGTATGGCCTAAATGCAAATCCGGGGCTGTTGGGTCAAAACCAGCTTTTATTCTTAAAGGCCGCCCTTCCTCAAGCTTTTTAACCAACTCTTGCTTGACCAAAACTTCGTCTACACCTCTTAACAGGTGATCTAATGCATCTTGCTGCAATTTTTTCTCCAAATTCTAAAAATTAGACTATAATCCGAAAAACAATCGAACCATATGACATATAAACTACGTTAACTAGGAATTTCTACTATTATTCCTTAAAGAGTTGACGATTTGCCATCTCTGCATCATCAATGTTTTCAAAAACCAACAAGAATCGCATGAAAAATAAACTTTATTTACCCATGCTAGTCGGGATAAGTCTTGCTCTTTCGACGACGACCGGATACGCAAAACCTGCCTCACACGCCTCAAAAAAGCATACCACAGCTTCAGTTAAGCCCGTTAAAAACAAGAAAACCATTGTTTCCAGCAAAAAAACAAGCACGACAAAGCAGCACACTCTCCACGTTGCATCAAAAAATAAGCACATCAAATTAAAACCCCACACTGTTTTAACAGTAGCAAGAGCAAGCAATACCAAACACACGACCAAACAAATACCCCATCGTAAATTAGACTTATCGATATTCCCCGACCAAGAAATCGATGCTACTTACCCTGTACCGTCTATCAAATCCAACACTATCTTCCAAGCCACAACAGCAACTGAAGCACCACGCCACCTCAGCAATGCGCACGGCATAATCAATTCATCTTTAGCCGCCTCGGCTCAACAAGCTGGTTTATCAGATGAATTAATTATGCAATTAACCAGTATTTTTGCTTGGGATATAGACTTTGCTACCAACCTGCACGATGGCGACCAATTTAATGTGGTTTATGAAGAAGGCAATCATAGCGGCCAGATTGTTGCTGCTGAATTTGTTAATCAAGGCCGCGTCTTCACCGCTATCAGATATAAAGATGCCGACGGCAACATGAATTACTACAGCCCTGAAGGCAGACCCATGCGTAAAGCTTTCCTAAGCGCCCCGGTCGACTTTGCGCGTATCAGTTCAGGTTTTAGTACACATCGCAAGCATCCCATTCTCAACAGGATCCGCGCCCACAAAGGAGTTGATTACGCTGCAAGAACCGGCACCCCAGTTAAAGCAACAGGCGATGGCGAAATAATTTTTCTGGGTAACAAAGGCGCTTACGGGCAAGTGATGAACATCGCCCACGGCGAACATTACGAAACTGTTTATGCGCATCTATCTGACTTTAAAGACGGCTTACAAGTTGGCGATCACGTAACTCAAGGTGAAATTATTGCCTATGTTGGTCAATCCGGACTGGCAACAGGCCCACATTTACATTATGAATTCCGTATTGATGGAGAGCATCGCAATCCGGAAAAACTTGAACTAGCCCAAGCCTTACCCTTAGACGCAAATTTGCTGGACAATTTCAAAGCTCAAACTCGTCCTCTGGTCGACCAACTGTATCAGGCCAAAGCCCAAAACATGCTTGCCAAAAACCAGTCTCGCTAACACCAGAAGATGTCCGGCTCTGATTTTTACATCGGTCTAATGTCGGGAACTAGTGTCGATGGCATTGACGCCGCACTAGTTGATTTTACCGACAACAAAACTCATTTAATTGCATTTGACTATCTACCATTTGCTGCTGAAGTTCAGCAGCAAATCAAACTTATCAGTCAACCAGACACTCAGATTTCATTAAAAGATTACGGAGCATTGGATGCCCAGCTTGGGCTATTATTTTCGCAATCAGTAACAGCATTGCTCAAAAAAGCCTCTCTCCCCGCGTCTTCAATCAAAGCCATCGGCAGTCACGGCCAAACCATTTACCACGCACCTGATGATCAATGGCCTTTTTCACTGCAAATCGGCGATCCTAATATTATTGCCGAACAAACCGGCATTACGACCATTGCCGATTTCAGACGTAGAGACATTGCTGCAAATGGCCAAGGCGCACCGCTGGTGCCTGCATTTCATCAAGCAGTCTTCGCGCGTCCTGATGAAAATCGCTGCATTGTTAACATTGGCGGCATTGCAAACATAACTGTTTTGCCTAAAAACAAATCGACGTCAGTCACAGGCTTCGATACCGGCCCAGGCAATACGCTAATGGATTGCTGGATTAACAAGCACCAACAGCTTGGCTATGACAAAAACGGCGAATGGGCCCAATCGGGTTCTGTTAATCATGAACTGGTTGAGCTACTAAAGCAGGACCTTTACTTCAGCGCCGCACCACCCAAAAGTACCGGTAAAGAATATTTCTCTTTACCCTGGCTTTATCAGTATGTTGATGCTGGCAAATTGAATCCAGAAGATATTCAGGCGACACTTTGCTTTTTATCAGCAAGCACTATTTGCGATGCAATCAAACTACATGCACCTGAGACTGAACGAGTTTTGATTTGCGGGGGCGGAATTCATAACCAATATTTGCTGCAACTAATCCAACAACAGCTAGATTGTCCGGTTGAATCTACGGCAGATTATGGGATTCATCCGGATCACGTTGAAGCAGTAGCTTTTGCATGGCTAGCCAGACAAACCTATAACAATTTGCCTGGCAACCTAAAAGAAGTAACGGGAGCGAAAAACTCAGTGATTTTAGGTGGGATTTACCCTGGAAGCACGAACTAGACGACCAATTGCATTAAGCCGAAAATGAAGACCCGCAACCACAAGTAGTCGTTGCATTAGGATTGCGAATAACAAACTGCGCGCCAGACACATCTTCTTTGTAGTCGATTTCAGCACCATTCAAATACTGAATACTCATTGCATCAATCAGAACAGTGACACCGCCGTTTTCAACACTGGTGTCATCTTCATTGACTTCTTCGTCAAATGTGAAGCCATATTGAAATCCTGAACACCCGCCGCCGGAAACATACACGCGTAATTTCAAATTATCATTGCCCTCTTCGGCAATAAGTTCGCTCACTTTTGATGCGGCGCTATCAGTAAAAATAATTGGATTTGCCATAGCAGTAACACACTCTAAAAAAATTAATAGTTAAAGAATTATGACTATACCCAGTGTTACAGTCAAGATTTAAGGATACAGCGCTACAATCCTTAAACTTAGATCTTCTTGTAGCCCAAACATCAGGTTCATGTTTTGCACTGCCTGCCCGGCCGCGCCTTTCACCAGGTTATCAATCACCGATAACACCACAATCGTTTTGCCGCCTTGCGGCTGATGTAATGAAATCTGGCAATTATTACTGCCCCTAACATTACGGGTATCGGGGTGCGAGCTCTGCGGCAACACATCGACAAACACTTCATCTTGATAGCGCTGTTCATACAATGCCTGTAAATCGCTCAGGGCAACATCCGACTGTGCGTAAAGCGTGGCATGAATACCTCGTATCATCGGCGTTAAATGCGGTACAAAGGTTAATCCCACCTGTTTGCCAGCAACCAAACTGAGTCCCTGAGCAATTTCCGGTAAATGCCGATGGCCACTGACCGCATAAGCCTTAAAACTCTCGCCGGTTTCACTCATCAATGTCGCCAACTCGGCTTTACGCCCTGCACCGCTGACGCCCGATTTAACATCAGCAATCAGATATTGGGTGTCGGCCAGGCCATTTTCAATGAGCGGCAGGAAACCCAACTGTACCGCTGTCGGGTAGCATCCGGGACAAGCCAGCAAGCGCGCATTTTTGATAGCTTCACGATTGACTTCCGGCAAACCGTACACCGCTTCACCAATTAAATCCGGGCAAGCATGCGTCATTCCATACCACTGCTCCCATTCCTGGACGTTTTGTAAACGAAAATCGGCTGATAAATCGATCACCTTCACGCCACGAGCCAGCAATTGCTCGGCCATTAACATCGCCGTACCATTGGGCGTGGCAAAAAACACCACATCACATTCAGCCAATGTTTCAAGCTCGGGCGCGCTAAAGACTGCGTCAATGTGTCCGCGCAAACTTGGATACAACGCATCTACCCTAAGCCCAGCATCCGCCCGCGAAGTCACCACCGACACTGCCACTTGCGGATGTCCGGCCAGAATCCGTAATAACTCCACACCGGTGTAACCGGTCCCACCAACAATACCTGCTTGAATCATCTATCTCTATCCTGCTTACACATTATTTATAAAAATCCACTTCATCCTATAATACCGCAACTTAAGTATTAATCGCTGATAGCTATGCCCTACCCCACCACCATGCGTGCCATTGAGATCAAAACTCCAGGCGGTCCAGAAGCGCTAACGATAGCAACACGCACAACACCGACACCCGAACAACATCAGGTGCTGATTAAGGTGGCCGCTGCCGGAGTAAATCGCCCGGATGTCATGCAGCGCAAAGGCCTGTATCCACCGCCACTAGGCGCTTCAGATATTCCCGGCCTGGAAATCTCCGGCACCATCGTCGCTTTAGGCGAACAAGTCGACCATTTAAATATCGGCGATCAGGTTTGTGCTTTGGTTACCGGCGGCGGTTATGCCGAATATTGTTTAGCATCCGCCAATTGTTGCCTACCATTGCCCACAGGCTTGTCGTTTATCCAGGCTGCGGCACTACCGGAAACTTTTTTCACGGTCTGGAGCAACGTGTTTGACAGTGCCCGCTTACAACCCGACGAAACGCTGCTGGTTCACGGAGGCAGCAGCGGCATTGGCACAACGGCGATACAACTGGCCAAAGCTTTTAACGCCAAGGTATTTGTCACGGCCGGTAGTGCCGAAAAATGCCGGCGCTGTTTACAGCTGGGCGCCGATGCAGCCATCAATTACCACGCTGAGGATTTTGTCGACGCCATCCTCAACCTTACCCGGAATAAAGGCGTCGATGTTATCCTGGATATGGTGGGCGGCGACTACCTGCCTCGCAATATAAAATGCATGGCAGATGACGCAAGACTGGTTCAGATTGCCGTGCAGCACGGCCCGAAAGCGGACATCAATCTTCTGCCCATCATGCTCAAACGACTTACGATTACCGGCTCGACCTTACGGGCAAGAAACGACGCTTTCAAAGCCGACATCGCCAAACAATTGCTTAACAATGTCTGGCCGCTATTAGAAATAGGCCTAATAAAACCGATTATTCACAGCACTTTTAGCTTGAGCGACGCAGCAAAAGCGCACGAGCTGATGGAAAGCAGTCAACACTTTGGCAAAATCATCCTAGAGGTAAATCCTACATGACATACAAAACACTCATCTCCGCCGAAACACTTAACCAACACCTAACTGACCCCAATTGGGTTATTTTCGACTGCCGATTTTCGTTGGCAGAACCCGAGGCGGGAGGCAGCGCTTATCGCCATGGCCACATTCCCGGCGCGCGTTACGCCCATCTTGATAAAGATTTGTCGTCCGCGATTACCGATCACACCGGCCGACATCCCTTACCTAACTTTGCTTTGTTAGCGCAAAAGCTGGGTAACTGGGGCGTGAGTAATCGCAGCCAAGTGGTTGTCTATGACGATGCCGGCGGCGCCTTTGCCGATCGGCTATGGTGGTTGTTACGCGTGTTGGGACACGACAATGTCGCCGTGTTGGATGGCGGCATCAAGCACTGGCAGAAACAAGGCTTTGCATTAACGACGGCTTTGCCCGCAGTCAAAGCCACGACTTTCAGACCTTATTTAAACAATGACTTATGGCTGGATGCCCTCCAAGTGCAAAACAGCTTGGCGAGAAAAGCCATTTGTCTGATCGATGCCAGAACCCCGGAACGCTATCGCGGCGAGCAAGAACCTATCGATCCAGTCGCAGGCCATATACCCGGCGCACTCAACCGGCCATTTCAACTCAACCTCGATAGCCAAGGCTTGTTTTTATCGCCCGAAACCTTACGTAACCAGTTTAAACAACTGCTTGGCAACAAGGCTCCCGAACAAGTTGTGCATTATTGCGGCTCCGGAGTCACCGGTTGTCATAACCTTTTGGCGATGGAGCATGCGGGGCTTACTGGGTCCAAGCTATATGCTGGGTCTTGGAGCGAGTGGATTAGAGATAAAAATAGGCCGGTTGCCCGAGGTTAATGCGAACAGTTGCGTCGTCCGCACGAAGCTTGCGTAATACGGGAAATCGAAGCCACGAAACCCTGGATTCCGCAAGATCCATCCATGCTACTCAATGCGAAAGTAGGCTGCGTTAGCACCATGTCAGTTATTCGGTGCATGGAATGCACCCTACTTGACTCCAGCGAGGCCGATTGTGTGTTTACGTGATTGTTTTGACATGATTAATTTCGCTACTCACTCAAATAAGCTTTAATCACTTGGCGGTGTGCATTTTGAGGTCTTCCAGTTTTTTGGGCTCGTAAATCAATATCTCGCTCGATAGACAAAGCTACTTCATGAGCTCTATTTGCACCAAAATCAGCCATAATTTCTGCCAACACGACACTACATTGCAACGCGCCAAAACCAAAATTCCAACGCCTGTCTTCGCAGATTGCGGTCAACCATTTCATAGTCATTTCTGCCGACCTTGGATCCATTCCTTCTGGATATGGGCAAGGTTCTCCATTTTTATGGGCTTTGTAGCATTCCAGAATGTGTATTTTAGTTATAGGCATATTATTTTGATATAGCCGGTGGGAACGCTTTTGGTGCTCACGTGGAATTAAAGTTATTGCCTTCTACAACAACTGCAATCATGGCAGTTCGTTCAACGGTGCAAGGCAGATCGCCCGCCAAAGCTTTCATAATTGTCTCGTCATTTTAATAAACTCAGGCATACACCAAACTGGTTACTGTGGCAGTGCATAACATCGCTCAAGACTCACAACATGTTCAATCCAGCTTATTTACAATCGTAGTAGTCAGCAAGCGAGGTCGTTTGTTCACCGCCAAAAGCAACGTTATTAGCAATTGATAGAGTTGATACTTTGCGTGAAGAGGTAATAACCACGGTATTGGCATCATATTTAGTAGCAGTTTTCTTATGCCAATCATAACAATCATTGGCGACAAACAAGCCTTGAGGGCAAGACATTTGGGCTTTATAGGTACATTTTTTTGTGGAAGGAATACCGTTTTCTTCTATGCGTACCATTTCCCAACCTGGATATTTTAATGATGCACATCCGGATAGAGTTACTGAAGCGATAATAGTGATTAATATGGTTTGTAGTTTCATTATAGTGTTTTGTTCTTTTTAACTGGGTAGGGTGGACAACGCTTTTCTGCCCACCGTTTTCTTTGAATTCCCGTGTGGGCACAAAAGCGTGCCCACCCTTTTGAATTTAGCCCAGCATTAGTAATCGGGCTTCCCCAGCAATTAATTTCCCTTAGGCTCTTCAGCAGGAGGCGTTGGTGCTTGAGAAGGGGCTGTTGTCTCAGCAGGCGCTGGTGTTTCAACAGTTTTTTGCGCTTCAGCGGCCTTTTTCGCTTCTCTCTCAGCTGCCTTTTTTGCCAGCGCAGCTTTTTGGTCAGCAGCCTTACTCGCCGCTATAGACCCGGTCTCTGATGCGGCTAACACAATGGCTGTTTCTGCCTGACTTAGTGCAGGAGTTATCAGCGCTGCTATTGCACAAAGACCTAGCGACAATTTGATTTGTTTAGAAAACATACTCACCCCTTTAGTTAAAATTAATTATTCCAAATGTGTGCAACTCGGTAAACCCCGAGAATCAATGGGATCAGACGCGATTGATGCGGCGCTAGTCTAACCCCATATTTAGTGCAATTGACCAAGTTTTTTCTCTTAAACTCATCTGTGGCTAAGGTAATGGATTACCTTAACCCGTAATCCACTAGCAAGCCCACGAACACTGACGCCCCAAACCAGTTGTTATTCAAAAATGCTTTAAAGCACAGCACTTTGTCGCGGTTAAAAATCAAGGTTTGTTGATATACGAACAAACCTGCCGCAACCGCAAGCCCCGCAAAATAAGCCCAACCTGCCGCAATCATTAGCCCGACGGCAATCAGCAGGCAGAGAATAATCAGCTGCAACACCGCCATAATCTGCCGGTCATAGTCGCCAAACAGAATGGCGGTGGATTTGATGCCGATTTTTAAATCGTCATCCTTATCGACCATCGCATACATGGTGTCGTAAACCAATGCCCACAGCACCACCGCCAGGTACATCAGCCATGCCACCAACGGAATGATATTGGTTTGCGCGGCAAACGCCATCGGCACCGCCCAGCCAAAGGCGATACCTAAATAAGCCTGCGGCAACTGGGTAAAACGCTTCATAAACGGATAACTGGCTGCTAAAAATGCGGCTACAAAAGACAACAGGATGGTGTAGATATTCAGCAACAACACCAAGCCGAATGCGATTAAACACAACACCACAAACACCACCAAGGCTTCTTTTGGCGTTACTTTACCCGCCGCAATCGGCCGTTGTTTGGTGCGTTGTACATGCGGATCAAAGTCGCGATCAGCATAGTCATTGATCACACAACCGGCGGCGCGCATTAAGACAACGCCCAGACAGATGACGGTTAACACCAGCACATCAGGCTTGCCGTCGCTGGCTACCCACAGTGCCCACAGTGCAGGCCATAGTAAAATCAATATACCAATGGGTTTATCGAATCGTGCCAGTAGCCAGTATTGCCTGGCTCTATCCCTAATTTTTTCTGTTGTCACCGCGGATACCTTTTCAAAGCGAGCGTAAGAGTAAGCTGATATTATAACTTTTTTGTTTTACTGACCGTGTGAGAGCTCATGAGTGTAAAAATTTATCATAATCCGCGTTGCAGCAAATCCCGCCAGACCTTGCAATTACTACAAGAGCAAGGCATTGAACCGGAAGTTATCGAATACCTGAAAAATCCGCCCAGCGCAGAAGAACTGGATGATATTTTGCAAAAACTGGGCTTGGAGCCGCGTGAGTTGATGCGCAAGAAAGAAGCCGATTACAAAGCCAACCATTTTGATGATGCCGGTTTAAGTCGGGAGGCGTTAATTGCCGCGATGGTTAAACACCCGGTGTTAATAGAGCGCCCGATCGTGCTGGCTAATGATAAAGCCGCCCTAGGCCGCCCGCCTGAAAATGTATTAACGATTCTTTAATCCATATAAAGCTCACTTTATGACCAAAATCCTGGTGTTATATTTTTCCCGGCACGGTACCACTGCGCAAATGGCTAACCAGATTGCCCGCGGTGTTGAATCTGTATCGGGCGCTGAAGCAATTTTAAGAACCGTGCCGGATGTGTCTACTGTCTGTGAAAAAACAGCTGACACCATCCCGGCCGAAGGTGCGATTTACGCCACGCTGGATGATCTCAAAACCTGCGACGGTTTGGCCTTAGGCAGCCCTACCCACTTTGGCAATATGGCCTCACCGCTGAAATATTTTATCGATAGCACCACCGAAGTCTGGTTTTCCGGTGCGCTTTCCGGCAAACCAGCCGGCGTATTCACTTCCACCGGCAGCCTGCACGGCGGCCAGGAAAGCACCTTGTTATCGATGATGTTGCCGCTGTTGCATCACGGCATGCTACTGGTAGGAATTCCCTATTCAGAAGCCGCATTACGGGAAACCGCCACAGGCGGCACACCCTATGGCCCCAGTCATTGCTCAATCAACCACGGGGCGCTGTCCGAACACGAAAAAGCCTTGTGTCGCACATTAGGCGCTCGCCTGGCAAAAACGGCAATTAGCCTAAAATCCGCCTCATGACCATTAAACCAAACTATTTTTATATCCTGGCGTTAGTGGGATTTTTCGGCCTGTTTGCGCTGCTGATGTTATGGAATACCGTCTTAGCGCCATCAACTCGCTTCCCCGTGGCGCTGGTTTTATTAGTGGGCGTAACACCACTGTTGTTACCGATGCGTGGCTTATTGGCGCGAAACACCAGAAGCTGTGCCTGGGCGGCTTATGCCAGCCTGATTTATTTTACTCACGGCAGTGTTGAAGCGTATGTAAACAGCGCTGAACGGGTATACGCCGGATTGGAAGTCGCCCTTAGCCTGATGCTGTTTTTTGGTGCTTCACTGTATGTGCGTTTTATTGGTAAACAAGCATAACTATGGCCGAACAGCTTCCCCTGGATTTTGATTTTCGGGCCAATCAAACGTTTAACGACTTTTATCCCGGCCCCAATCAAGAAATAATCTCCCACTTGCAGCAAAGCGTTATTGGGTCAGGTGAACAACAACTATTCCTATGGGGCGCCACCGGAGAAGGCAAAAGCCACTTACTGCAAGCCTGTTGCCAGCTGGCGCAGCAGCAGGGAATAAGTTCGTTTTACTTTGATTTGTCGACCTCAAAACTGCCTATGCCGACGACGCTACTCAACGGCCTGGAAGAAATCGAACTGGTGTGTTTTGATAACATTGAAACCATAGCCGGTAATCAAGCATGGGAATTAGCGTTTTTTAATTTTTTCAATCGTCACCGGGAACGTGATCATAAGCTGATTTTATCGGCCGACTGCCCTCCTCAATTATTAACCATCGAATTACCCGACCTCAAAACCCGGCTCAACTGGGGGCTAACCCTCAAACTAAAGCCATTAAGCGATGACGATAAAATCGCGGCCTTAATCTTCAAAGCCGATCAACTAGGCTTTGAAATCTCCCCCAAAGTCGGACAGTTTTTACTCACTCATTACGCCAGGGATCTTCACGGCCTTTGGGTTTTGCTTGAAAAGCTCGACCGCGCCTCATTGGCCGCTAAACGCAAACTCACGCTGCCTTTTTTACGGCAAATTCTTAACGAACGTACCGATAGTTAAGTAACCTCGATCTTTATTGTTGCGATAGCGGTTAGGTGTCATTTGGAGCTGAAGGGCTATTTTGTGTGAAAAACGTAATCTGCCGAATAAGCCACCCGCTTCTCCGATCCTAAGTGGTTGCCATTACAGCCCGACACCGGCGGCAATCCGCCCTGAGTATTAATACGATTGATAAAGTCTACATCAGCCAACACACCGCTGCCTTTGTGCTCAACCGCCTCCAGCAACAGCCAGGAAATCGCTGAATCCGGCGTTAAATCAATTTTGCTCAGTAATCGCCCGCGCACTTCGCTGCCATCCTGATAATGCCACGTCGGCCCTGCTCCATGCCGTCCAACCTCACGGCCTTGCGCGTCAAACAAAACAGCATCGGGCGCTTGTAACTGCCAAGCGTAGTTACCTGACTCAAGCGTACATTGATAAATCTGGTCGCCCTTGGCATGCACCGACAACACAATCCTGCCGCCATTCGGCACTCTAATCGCCTCTGGAATAACGGTACCGGCAACCGCCAGACCGGGTAACAGCACACTCAGGCAAAGTATTTTTTTAATCATCGTGTTCACCATGGCAATAACGCGCCGTCATACTTAACAAAAGTGCCCGTTTGCGCTAATGAAAATCCAGCGATCACTTTTCGCATCCCGGTTACGCTTTCCTCAACATCTATCATTCCGTTTGGGCCGCCCATATCAGTTCTGACCCAGCCTGGATGCAAGATAAGCGTACCTATACCTTGGTCGTTAAGATCAATCGCCAAGCTTTTCATCACCGAATTCACGGCCGATTTACTGGATCGATATAACAAACTACCACCGCTGCCATTATCAGTAATACTGCCCATTAGGCTACTCACCGTTACCACCAGCTTATTTTTACCTTGTTTAATCTGCGGTAAAAAAGCTTCTGCCATTTTTACCGGCGCTTGCGTGTTCACTGTTAGTGTTTTGGTCCAGGCTTGGTAATCCAACTGACCAAAACCATGACCACGCTCATCGCCATAAATACCGGCATTATTGATTAGTACATCAATCGCTTGATTGACCAGTTTTTTAGCCAACGCATCAATCTGCTCAAATTCTGCTACATCCAGCGTTTCCAGCTGGATATTGGGATACGTCAAAGCCAGTTTATTCAATTCTGTAGCCAGCGCCGGTTGCCTGCTAGCGGCAATGACTTGCCAGCCTTCCGCCGCATATTGCCGCACAAACTCTAATCCTAAGCCCCGGTTGGCACCGGTAATCAATACTGTAGTCATTTTTCCGCTCCCATAAAAAAACCTTCTGCATCATAAGACGCAGAAGGTTTTTAAGTTTAATTAAATCGAATTACGCTGCGAAATTCTTGGCAGCAAAATCCCAGTTAACCAACGCCCAAAACGCTTCCAAATAAGCAGGACGTGCGTTGCGGTAATCGATGTAATAAGCGTGTTCCCATACATCGACTGTCAATAAAGGCGTTTGGCCTGCAGTTAAAGGAGTCGCTGCATTGCTTGTGCTGACTAATGCCAAGCTGCCATCAGCATTTTTAACCAACCACGCCCAACCAGAACCAAAAGTGGTTACGGCAGTTTTAGTCAATTCTTCTTTGAATTTAGCAAATGAACCGAATGTCGCATTGATAGCTTCAGCCAAGGCGCCAGTAGGTTCGCCGCCGCCGTTTGGCGTCAAGCTGTTCCAGTAAAAGGTGTGATTCCATACTTGCGCGGCGTTATTAAAAATACCGCCGGAAGATTTTTTAACGATTTCTTCTAATGACAAGCCTTCAAACTCGGTGCCGACAATCAAATTGTTCAGATTGGTTACGTAAGTTTGGTGATGTTTGCCGTAGTGATATTCCAGTGTTTCAGCTGAGATATGCGGTGCCAAAGCGTCTTTGGCGTAAGGTAATGCAGGAAGTTCGAAAGCCATTTGATTCTCCTAAATAAAAC
>Ga0208625_100258_pt1 | contig 13946 bp, 8 predicted proteins | sample LakWasMeta8_HOW4_2_FD_183858 | JGI IMG/M metagenome (GOLD analysis project Ga0208625, IMG submission 183858) | Freshwater sediment methanotrophic microbial communities from Lake Washington under simulated oxygen tension - Sediment Metagenome... | ecosystem: Environmental > Aquatic > Freshwater >... | reverse complement strand
TTTTCGTAGGCGCGCCGCGTCGCTTTGTTGGTCAGGTTGGCGAACCATTCGACTTCGGGCGGCACCTCGCTCAGGCGCAAAAAGTCCTCGGCGGTCAGCAGCCGGGTTTGCGCTGGGATCGTTTGAATGTCGGTCATGTTTTCACCTCGCGCCAAGCGGAGATTGAGGGGTGTTCATGGCAATAGCCGTGTCAGCGTGATGAAGTCGCGCACGGAAACAATCTTGGTGCCTTCGTGACGAGCCAGCGCGAGCAGGTGCGGTTTATCGCCGGTGACCAGGTAATCCGCTGCACCGCCGAACGCGATGGACAGCAAATAATTGTCGTAAGGATCGGGCGACACCTCAACCGGCGGCAGGTGATCAATCAAAACGGCAAGCTCGCGCAAATCATTGATCAGACGCCCGGCCAACGACGCTTTGAGGCGGGCGCTTATTTTAGGATAGCGGGTGACCCGCATCAATTCTTCAAGCTGCAGGTCGGCCGTCAACAGGTCGAAGCGCCCACGCCGCCACTGGGTGATGAGTTGGGCAGGCAGGGACGTTTCGATCAGCAAGGCGCTCACCAGGACGTTCGTGTCCAGCACCACCCGCATATCAGGATTCTGGCTTCGGCGGGTTGGCCAGCGTTTGGCGTCTCTCGTGACGGACGGCTTCCGTGGCTTCGTCAATCAGGTCTTGCAGCGCCTCGGGGGCGAGATCGCTAAAGGCGGCGCGCGTCTCGCTCAGCGTTTGATCGAAGACACGCCAACGCACGGCGTCCTCAATGAATTTGGAAAGATCGCCTTTTTTCATACCGCGCTGGGCGAGCAAACTGCGCACGGCGATGTCGGTGTCTTTCGAGACCTTGACCGTCCAGCGGGTGGTGTTGCCTTGGGTTGCCATCGGCTGTCTCTTTAATAAATGTTTTATGTATTTAGCTGTTTAGCTGTTTAGCTGTTTAGCTGTTTATTAACATAGCATGATATGTGGCTAAATGCGAATGGTTTTTGGCGTCGTTTATCGTGCCCTTTTACTCTTGATAAAATAGGTTATCAAGAGTAAAAGGCGGGGCAGGGGCATTTATGAAAATAATTCTCATTCTCGTGAATTATTTTTTGCAGTTCGGCCAAGGCCGATTACAATGCCCATAAAGAGAACAAAAAGAGAACATGATTTTCTGCTTATGAGACCCCCTTCGCCCAACCGTACCGTCTTAACCGATCCCCAGCGCTCCGTCCGCCTACAGCGGTGGCGGCTGCCCTTGTTTGCCAACAAGATCGCGGCGGGCTTTCCGTCGCCGGCCGACGATTATGTCGAGAAAACCCTCGACCTCAACGAGTTGCTGGTCACCCAACCGGCGGCGACGTTTTTCGGCCGCGCCGAAGGCGTCTCGATGATAAACGCCGGCATTTTCCCGAACGACATTCTGGTGATTAATCGCGCGATCGAGCCGACGCCGGGCAAGATCGTGATCTGCGCGGTGAACGGCGAACTGACCGTCAAGCGCCTGGGACGCGACGGCGAACTCTGGGTGTTGAAAGCCGAAAATCCGGATTACCCCGATATTCCCCTCCACGATGAGCTGGATATGGTGATCTGGGGCGTGGTGACGCATGCGATCCATTCCTTGTAAAACCCGCATTGCCCTGGTCGATGGCAACAATTTCTATGTGAGTTGCGAGCGGGTTTTCCGGCCGGATCTGATCGGCAAGCCGGTCGCCGTGCTCAGCAATAACGACGGCATTTTTGTCGCCCGCAGCCAGGAGGTGAAAGATTTAGGCATCAAAATGGGTACACCCGTGTTTCAGGTGCGGCACCTGATCGAACGGCACAAGATTCACCTGTTTTCGTCCCACTTCGCGCTCTACGCCGATATGTCGGCAAGGATAATGTCTTTGCTCGAAGAGTTTGCCCCGCGCGTGGAAATTTACTCGATTGACGAGGCTTTCCTGGATCTGACCGGTATCTCCGATCAGGACCCGATCGCCTACGGCCAACGGATCAAAAAGTCCGTTTTCCGGTCAACCGGCATTCCGGTTTGCGTCGGCATGGGGCCGACCAAAACCCTGGCGAAACTGGCGAATTTCGCGGCTAAAAAATGGAATCAAACCGGTGGGGTGTTGGATTTATCGGACCCGATGCGCCGGGAAAAGCTGATGAAAATCGTACCGGTCGACGAAGTGTGGGGTATCGGCTCGCGCACCGCCGCAAGACTGAATCGGCTCGGCATCCACACCGTCTGGGACCTGGCCAAGCAGCAGCCCGACAGAATCCAAGACCAGTTCAATGTTGTGGTCGCCCGCACCGTGATGGAACTGAACGGGATTCCCTGTATGGAACTGGAAGAAATCGCGCCCGACAAACAGCAGATTGTTTGTTCGCGCAGCTTTAGCCGCCGGCTGACGGAATACCAGGAACTGTCCGAGGCCTTGGCCGCCTTTTGCAGCCGCGCCGCCGAAAAACTAAGAGTCCAGAATTCAGTGACGGGCTACATCACCATTTTCCTCCGAACCAACCTGTTCAACCCGAAAGAACCGCAATATCAACGGGCGGCGAGCGCGAGGCTCCCTGCCTCCACACAGGATACCCGTGTGATCATCGGCGTGGCCAATCGTTTATTAAAGGATGTATTCAGGGAAGGTTACAACTACCAGAAATGCGGCGTGCAGTTAAGCCATATTCAGCCAGCCACGCTTCCCGAACAGATGGATCTATTCGATAGGGAGGCGTTCGCTTATACAGAGAGCGAAAAGCTCATGCAGACCATGGACCGGATCAACCGCCGCTTTCCCAAAGGCATTGCGATCGCAGCCGCCGGTTTTCGGCAAGAGTGGCAGCACAAGGCGGAGCGGATTTCAAAACGCTATACCACGGATTGGCGGGAATTGGTCATCATCAAGGCGAATTGACCGCTTGCCCCGCAGTCAGGCTCCGATTTCTTTCTGTCTGGTCTGTTCTTCCTCGATCCGCTTTTGAATGCCGTGGGCGTGTTCGCCGTTGAAAAGATCAATGGCAAAATCGAGATCGATGATTTTCTTGGCGAGAAGGTCGCACAACCCGGCCCGCATCGCCACCAGCTTGATCAAAGTTTCATCCTGCGGGTGTTGCCGGGCCAATTCCTCGTTGTTCTTGGCCGCCTTGAGATCGAGGCAAAAAATCGTACAACGCTGGCTTAGCGGCCACTCAACGACATGTTCTCTCGTCGGATATTCACGTTGATTCAAGGCGACCTCTGGAATGTCAGGTACTTGTTGATAATCCTGAGCTTTTCGTTAGAATTAATCATTTGATCCGCCATACGAAGTGGCCTTGTTGCATAAATCAGTGAGCAATTGATTTACATAAATTATTTTGCCGCCAACATATGGTGTTTTCCAATTAACTAAATAGGATAGTCTTTATTTATGCAGCAAACCCTATACAGAGTAAAAATAGAAATATGAAAATTAGATTATTGCTCTTAATAAGCCTATTTTTTACAGGTTGCAGTACCACCATAAAAGTTCCTGTTACTTCACCACTTCCTGTGCCAGAAAAAGCAACGATAGTTTTCATATATAATGGTATGGGCGTATATGAAACATATAAAACCAAAGTCTTCATAGATGACAAAATTATTGGCGTAGTTAACACTACGTCACCACTCACGGTTACTGTTTCTCCTGGAAAACATAAATTATATACAGAAACCTCAGGTCAAGTTATCGATAGAATAACATCTGCCTATTTTGAACAAAACAAAGTTTATTACATGTCTATTTGGTTCGAAGGTGGTATGTGGGCTGGATCAATGTGGATATCAGAAATACCAAAAATATCTGAATTTGAAGTACTAAAATATCATTTCCAATAAATAAAAGGCTTTCATTTGCAATTAAAGTGAGCCCACGAAAATGGATTGCAAGCTCATGCGGATAAATGCAAGCTCAGTTGCAGATAATGTGAGCCGGGGCAGATTTTCAGTGGCTGTTAATTCGAGCCGAAAAACAGGATAATTGCGAGCCCGGCCATTTTCAAACGCGAGCCCTTACACTTAGCGCATTGATGGCCCGCCGACGAGAATAGACGCGCAGCTCAACTCTGGTCTGTCTGTCGCCCTTGCACCTGTCCTAGAAATGACAAAGCTATAACAAAAAAGCTTTCTCGAATTACCCTTCATCCATCATCCGTTTGATCAACCGGCATCGGCCTTCTTGGTAAATCCGATCGACGGGAGTCTTCAATTTGATGAGATGGAATAACTTTTCCAAGCTCTGGAAAACTAAGTCCAAAGGCAACAGATAGTCGGTCATATTCTCGATCAGGAAGGCCATCCGCCCGAAGCCTCGATGGCCGCGTCAAGGTTTCCAATTCTACGCCTAGCCATGTGGATGTTGTATGCGAGTGGTTAAGTTGATCGACAACCTTTCTGTAAAACTCCATACGACTACCCCCTCCACATAAAAACAGGGGGAGTCTTTTCCATTTATCATCGTCGAGCGGTACACGATTTTGCCTTGTGTCATTGAGAAGTTCGCTCACCTGTCTTTTATAATCGGAATAAAATGCTTCATCTGGACTTCCAGAGGAGATTCCCAAGTTCTCAAAATAGTCAGAAACGCTTTCTGGCATACTCAGGAAAACGTCAGTGGGTGACTCAAGTTCTTTTAAAAAAGTTTGCGCATCTGTGTTAAAAAAACGGTCACCAGAAAGTGTTTTGTTGAACCAACGAATTCGGTTTCTATGCAAATTTATAACTCCATAGAATTTCACACTGTTTTTGAAAAAATTGAAAGTATACTTTCCGTTAACCTTGATGACGGAGAAGAATGAAATGTCCACTGTGCCAGCGCCAATATCGATCATCGTGATATAGGGACGATTTTTTCCATCCCAAGATTCTGTGTCCACAAACGCGCGAACTTGCGCGCCAATTTCTGGATAGACGTTCACCATATCCGGATAGACAACTAAGTCTGTTGAATAGCTATCGCCCGATAAAGCACTTATAGCTTTCTTCAAATATTGCTCTACGAGAGTAGGCTCGATCCGCAAGTTGGCATCGCTAGCCAGATTGATAGCAGCCAATGCCAGTAGTCTGAAGCGATATTGTCGTGCATTGTCCTCTGAATAAGCCGCCGGTAGGCCTAAATTCAACGCCCAAACGTTATCAGTATTTTTGTAAATGTCTTTATGCCTAGAAAACAACCAACCGCGCGCATGGCGAATGATGAGAGCAAGAAACGCAGTCGCGTGGATTAATTGAATCGGATCAGCTTGATCCTCCATAAGAGGCAGTTTGAGATCAGCAAATGACCTGTCGCCATGGTCGATGGAATAACCTTCGGTTCCCAGCCATACCCGAGATGGAAAAATAAACGGATTGTCGCTACCCAGAGAATAGAATGGTACGGCATAAAAAACCTTACGTTGTGGATCATGCACCACCACCTTGACGGTAGATGTGCCGAAATCCAGGCCGATGATAAGTTCGCCCTCGTCGTTTGCCTGACTGGACAGGCTCTTTTCTATTCCATCGTGGCTAGGTATCTCGCGATCCTGAGCAATGCGATAGACAAAGCTGGATCGTTTCGGAATAAGGGGGCCTAATACTTGAAATACTGGAGACGTATGCGTTGCCTTGATATCAATTTTTTTAGATTGATTCGATTGGATTTTTCTTTCTGAAAGCGAAATTTTGTATGGAATACCTGAATAATACTCCTCATAACCGTATTCTGATGGTGTGTTTTGCCGAGTCGCGACAGCATTATTTTTAGTTGTTGATTTTAAATGATTATTTTTTCGGTAGGCTTGTTGTGATGCGCCCGTTTTTGTGGAAACCGCCTCGCTTTTATTGAGAGTATAATTTCTAAGCCAGTTACCAGGTTTACACACGTTTGGTTCGCGAGTCTCCCTAGACTTCGAGGAAAGTGGGGTAGTCATACTTTTAACCGACTCCCAATCAGTCTCTTTCCTGGTCGATTTTTTTGTGAAGATGGGTTCGGGTGTCTTTTCCGGCGGTACTTGTTTGAATTGATCTGGTTTTATTCCAGCAGCAGTAAATGCATCTGCTAATGCTGTATTTTTCCGCGAATCCTGATGGCGTTTCTTTCTGTTTTTTTCCATCTTTCTCTCCTTGACAAATATATTTCAATACACTCGAATTGCCCCGCTGCTCACGAGTTCCCAACTATGGGTCGGGTTTGCAGATTTCTCGATCACGGATTTCTTCTCATCAGTTCGTTGACGTAGCTTTTCCAGCTTAGCTGTCCAAAGCCGAACACCCTTATCTTTGCGTTGCCTGCGCATGACATCAATTTTTGATTGCCACTCAAACTCCTTTTTGTCAAGATATTGCGCCAGGTTAGAGATCTGGAAGGAAATCCTATCTGAGTTCTCCCGTGTTAGGTTTTCGACAAACTCCTGATACCTATCCTCCAGTTTATCTTCACACCGGCTGAAAAGTTCTTCCGCCAGACCACCATTCATCTCATTCCCAGCAGACAGCCAATTACTACCTTTATGAACAGCAGTATTCACTAAGCGTTCCGCCTCATCTTCATTGAGTAAGCGTTCCCCATGAATTGAAATGGCTATATAGACAAGTCGCTCTATGTCGCGCATTGCGACTTTCATGGACCAGCGCTGTATTGCAAATACGTAGAAACCGGGAGAGATGTCTGGCAACTCCATGGCGCTTACTTCCACCCCAACGACAGGGAAATAATGACGCTTTCCCTTAAGCCGATAGCGCTCGCTGATAAAGCGGACCATGGGGTGGAATTGGGAGATGATTTCGTCTCTGGACTGCTCCAGCACCACACGGTTTTCAAACCGAAAACGCATTTTATTAGTGGCTTGAATAAGGCGCGACTTGCCCTGCAACCGAGATCGACGCAGAAACTCACTGAATTCGGCCTTAGCATCGCCGGACAGCTCAATTGTGAATACCGGTTCATCCGTCAATACGCGCACGAAACGGCAACCGGGAAATTCATCATCCAGGAAATCTCGGACATAGTTGTAGAGATCTTCTCCAGCGACATAGCGCTTCAATTCCCGCGCGGCGTTGACCTTGTTCTGGATGTAATCACCGTGTGCCACCAAATGGGAGGCTTGTTCTTCGAGTTGCTCCTCCTGGATGCGCCGATTAGCGATGGCTTGGGCCGTTTGTTCAATAATGTGTTCCTCCTGTTCGGGCGTCAGGTTATGGGAAAACAACTTGTGGGTCATCTCCCGGATGTCTTCACCCAGCACACTTTCAATGCTCCCAAGAGCAGCCTGGAAAATGCGTAATCTTTCCAACAATCGTTGGTAAACTCGATCATCCAGTGTGTTCTCGTGGAAGATGTTCCAGATGCGGATCAACTCTTCCTTCTGGCCGATTCGGTCGATACGTCCGATACGCTGCTCGATGCGTTGCGGATTCCAAGGCAAATCGTAATTGATAAGGAGGCTGCAATACTGAAGGTCAACGCCTTCGCTGGCAACTTCCGAAGCTAAGAGTAAGCGGGGCCCCTGAGGATCCCGGAAGCGTTGAAACGCCTGCTGCTTGTCCATGCCACCGCGCAGCACTATGGATGAAATGCCATCCTCGCTTAATCGCTCGTGAAGGTAAGAGAGTGTTTCCCGATAAAAGGAGAATAAGATGACTTTTTTGTCCGGATAGTTAGACCAGTAAGTTTTAATATTGGATAGCAAAAGGCGGTACTTTGAGTCTTTCAACCGTAGTGTCTTGTAATCGCTACCGATTTCACTTGCTATTTCGATCAACTCATTTGTCAAAGTTCCCAAGTCAACTTGTTTTACCGGGGTTTCCTCGTCCACGCTCAACGCTTCAAACTGAAGCTGCTCGTCTTCTTCATATAATCCAGCTTTCTTGAGCCAGGCCCGGCAGGCTGCTGCCATGGAGCTGGTCATCTGGCGTTGAGGAATAGTCAAAAGAAACCCTGTCGGCATATCCAAGCTTCGACAGAAGTCGCGAACATGTTCTGTTACCTGTTGGTAAAACTCCGCCTCGATGTCTTCCATGGGCACGCGTATGGAATTAGGTTCGCGTATTACACGACGCTCGTGGACATCACGTTTGCGGGTCCGCGTGACCACGTGGCTTAAGGGATTAATACGATCAATGGTGTCAGCCAGTTCACTGCGCCGATCATGATCTTGAAAAATTGCCTCATCTGGCACATTGTCCAAGAGATGCTGGATTTGCTTTGAATCGCGAAGTCCAGGGTATCGCTGCGCATCCTGTAGACGCTTGATCAGCAACTGAGGGTTCGCCTGGCCGTGGAGTATACGGTCACGAATATCGACGAGAGGACGACTGGACTCCAATATCAATTGGAATGAGAACTCATGGTTGAAGGTAATCTCATCCAGATGTTTGACTTGATGATAGAGGTCTTCGCTCTTCAGCTGGATGGGTGTAGCGGAGAGCATCACCATACCATCACTGACCGCTCGAATCATTCCGCCTAATTTGGAAGTCTGGCTTGCCGGGTTTCGCAGGTAATGAGCTTCATCGATGATCGCCAGATCGAAAATCGGATCTTCGCTTTCCAACTCATCGAAGAGCCGCGCCAACTCCGCCGACGGCCCGGTAGCTTTCTCTTCGTCTTCCCAATAGCGAGGTGGACGGATTCCCTGAATGCTGGCAATAAGGGCGAATTCATGGATGTCGCCGCTTCGATGTCGCCGGATAGTTTCCAGAATATCCTTGGCAGAACAGATGTCAGCTTTCACCCCAAAGCGTTCGAGGAGTTCGGTTTGCCATTTCTCTCTCAGGATCGCGGGGCAAACAACCAACAAACGCCTCGCGTCATTTCGGCTCCGCCATTCAGTCCAGATGAGACCAGCTTCAATCGTCTTTCCCAAACCTACTTCGTCGGCAATTAAAATGCCGTGATTGGGAGACTCCAGGAACCCGAGCACGGGTTTGAATTGATAGGCATAAAACTCCGTATTCGTGGTATCCATGCTATAGATCAGGTTAGCCAACTTTCCGGACAGCCTGGAGTAAGTCACCGCACCTCGAAGATCGCGCAAGCGGCCATAGCGCCCTTCCCGGAAGAGAGCATAGGCATTGGCTTCCTGCGGAACCGGTTCCAGCGCACCTTCCAAGTAAAACTGCTCGCCCTCGGGAAAACGCACCTCTATCCTCCTTCGCCCTCCCCGAGTCTGTTCCTCGCCGGTTAGTGTACCGACTCTCGCCGGGTCGGATTTGAGACGAACCTTGTCACCTGCTTTCATGCCATACCTGAACGCAATAACTTATGATTGGGTGATTTGGCTAAAGGGGTATGCATAACAAGTTTTTTAAAAAACCTTTTTTAATAAGCAGCCGATTTTAGGCTTGCGGAACCAGCTAAGTCAATATGTTAGGAATCCAGGATATAGGCATCAACGCAGACTCCGGACTTTTTCAACAGCCTCCTAAACAGAACATTAGAAAGTGCGTTTTTAAGATGTTTAATTATATTGTAGTCCAATAAATCAGGCGCTGTCTTGATGCTTGAGACCTACAGTTAATCCTTGCCTGGTGCAAATCATATAGAAAATATAACGCTGCCTGACTCACGACGGGTACCACCATCTGTCGTTAACGACAGCTGACTTTACTGTATCAATTCGATTGGTCACTTTCAGGAAAGAACTGGTGCGCATGCTCGATTGTGTGGCCAGTTCCGTCTGTTCGAAGACGTTTGCGGTAAGTTGTCATTCGGAGGAATTAGACGCCGGATTAGAACGTCGGCAAAGGCCAAGTTTATGCATGTCAGCCGCTTCAAGGGACATTTGACTGCTGGACTCTGAAAGCTGCCTTTGAGTTCACGCATTGGCGAGCAGCCGGATTGGGTCGACAACAGACGATCGACGATTCCAACTCATAGAGTAAATGATAGCCGTGCAAGGCACTTATATTTTTAAATAACGATCATCCCCACGTCCGTGGGGATGATCCCTTTTCTTACCTCAGTCGGGCAGCTCTTTGAGGTCGCCGCTCCGTCTGCTGCGCTTGGCCGGGTTTTTGTAATTGCTCTTGCCGCCGCTCCTCATTAAGCAGTATCTTGCTCACAGCAGTCCATACCTGGCGTTTGACACCCGCCTTACCCAACTCGCTTTTTCCAGCCAAATCGTTGAAGTCGGTGAATGCCTTGGGATTGCCCCCAAGCTCACCAGGAGCAAAAATCGGGAATATTGCTTTACCCCCTACGGCTTTGGCAGCTTCCTCCGCCTTGACGCGACCAGGGTTGATGCCCTGGGTTGCTTCGAGGTGTCTGTCGTCATCGCCAGCGATGATGATGGGCTTATCGGGGAATTTCTCATGCAGTGCACGGGCAACATGCGGCAGGTTGCCCGAGTCAAACGCCGCGACAGTGCCATGGCCAAGCACCTCGTACAAGCTGGCCGCCGTAGCGTAACCCTCGACAATAATCAGAACAGGCGCTACCGCAACAGCATCCATGCCTCCAACCGGATGGAAACAACCTTCTTTCTTACTATCCTTGGCAAACCGCTTCGTTCCGTCCTCTTGTATGTACTGCATCGTCCACTGTTTGCCGTCCACATCAAAAGCTGGGATGTAGGTCTTCTGGCCTTGCTTGTCCGTCAGAGCACCGGTATGTGCCTGGATGTCCTTATCTTGCAGGTAAGGGGTGGGCTTGGTAATTGGCACCAGACTTTCCATTTGTCGATTGACACGCTGCGCGGTGGCCTCATGCAATCGGTCTTGCTCGGCGGCGCGTTCTGCGAGTTTGGTTGCGGCTTCGGCTTGTAACTTGGCTTTTTCTTGGGGATCGAGAGCATAGCCCTTTGATTTCCATTTTATATCGATGCCGGTACGATTATTCTTGATGTACCCGGCAGGATGACCATCCAAGTAGCCGACATAGAAACCGGCCTCCTCGCCCTTTTTATCGCCTTCGACGCCGATCCGATGCTTTTTACCGTCCATGATTGGGTGTTTGCCTATCACGATGCAGCCCAAAGACTTCAATGCCTCGGCAAACTCCTCTTCTGGCGTTATCGCCGGGCTTTGCTGGTCTGGAACGTTGTCAGGCTTCCAACGTTCGAGCTTTGACATGTCAGCATCAGGGCCGACATACCAAGACTTCGCCGCTTTATCCCATAAAGCACCGGCTGACTTGGCTGCGCTTCGCTCGCCATAAGGTACGGCTAAATAGATGCGATCCTTATTGTTCCCTTGGCCTTTGTCTAAAACCTGGGATTCCGCTTCGCTAGTCGTACCAGTTGGCTGCGTCCATTTGAGGAAAAGAGAGGAATCGACGCCAGGGGGAATGTACCAAGATTTTTGCTGCCTATCCCAACGCCCTCCAAGCTGCTTCACTTCGTTTTTCTCCTTAAAAGGCACGTTGATGTAAATCAATTGCGCGACCTCATTTCTTTTAGCGGCTAAAATATCTCCGTCAGAAACGTTTACCAGCATGTTCGCCTCCTGGGTCTGAGGATTATCTTGGGGCTGCTTTTCGTCCGTCATATTTATATCCTGCGCTTGCGGCTGGATGGAATATTCCACCATCAGATCAGGGTACTCGGCCAATACGGCCGCCGGCGGAAGATACGGCTTTCCACCAAGAACGGTGGCATCGGGCGAATTAAGATAAAGTGCATTATTGACGGCTGCACGATGCACATCTGCAATAGCCGAATCTGAGCTTTCGGCGTCTGAAAAAGCCGAGTAATCACCAAGTATTACATTCCACTTTCGGCCATGATTCTCTAGTCGTTCAATAGTAACTTGAGCTGCAAACTCAGCTAATGTCATTTCATGAGGCAGCCTTAGATCGGTCAGATGTTGCTGCTCCTGCACCTGCTCGAACGCCAATACATAGCCATGAATCTTTTCAGCATCAGCCGCCGCACGGAATATTTCTAATGGATCTTCCTTAAGAGCCTTGATCCACGATCCGACATAAGCCGCATGTTGACCTGGATCATGGCCAATTCCAAGCTCATCGCCCAAGATCATACTGGCAATTTCGGCTCGCAGTTCTTCCTTGGCGTACCCTTCGCTTCCAAACGGATGAGCAAGGTCGCGATCAAGCCGCGACTGGTGCCCAGTCCAGTGACCCAGCTCATGCAATGCGGTTGCATAATAGCTGTCGGCGCTAGGAAACTGGCCCTTATCAGGCAAATGGATGCTATCAGTAGAGGGTCGATAAAACGCTCTGCCGCCGCCGTTATGATTAATATTGGCGCCTGAAGCCGATAAAATGCGTTCTGCCCGCTCAACTGGGGCCCAGGTCAGTTCTTTTTTCTCAATTGGCGGTAAGCCGTCAATCTGTTCGCCATTAAACACAGTTGCGAAAAAAACACGCGGACGTTCCAATCGAACGATCACCTTAACCGGATTTCCATCGCTATCTAACACCGGATTCCCGTTATCGTCTTTTTTGGTATATTCTTCATTGAATTTCCAGTATTGGATACCCGTTCCTTTCTCGCCTTTCCGGACTTGTCCTCCCGCCTCAGAAGCCTGCTTGTATGTCATCCAACGTTGATCATTACGATCTTGCGACATCAAATGCAACGCATTGATCCCTTTGTACCTGTTGCCGGTAGTCGGGTTATAAGGTAAGAAAAATCCTGATTCGCCGGCATCCCACGGTCGTTGCCACGGCGCAGTGCCAGCTTCTAGTTGTCTGATTAGATTCTCGGCAACTATTTCATGAAATGGTTTCTTCTTTTGATCCATTGGAATAACCTCCTGCTGGTTATTTCGATTTGTTTGTACGCCATCGCTTACGCTCTGAACTGAAACGCTAATAGAGGGTTCTGGAATTGCACTTGAAATAGCTGAATCTGACACGACTTGTTGAGGGATACCATAGTCCTGATCTTCCTCGTTTCCATTTACTTCCTTATTGGTGTTCTTCTCGATCAAATCGACCACCGGCTTCGATGCGGTAATGCGCTCGAACACGGAGAGACCATTTACGCCAGTGGGGATAAAGACTCTATCTGCCCAATTTATCCGCTCCGAAAATGCCCCTTGCTCTTTCAATACCCGTTTTTCAGCATCAGTCAGATGCCCACGTCCCTTTATCTCGATGCGGTCTTCGTGATTAACCTTCGCAGTGGAAATTTCCCATCCATTAGAAAGAATGGCCTTTCTGCCTTTTTTGATGGTCTCAAACAAATCGCTGGCCGACATATTGGCAATGCCAGAATTAAGGCCAAGATTCTTGAGTGTTTGCTGTGCTGCCTTCTGCCCCAACATACGGCCTAGCAGCTGCTCGCCGCCATCGGTCTGTAAGCGTTTGATGGTTTCCGATCCCTCGACACGGTCCCATATCGGCAGGATCACACCGACTATCATCCGCTCGACCTTTGTTTCAGTCTTCGGCGCATTCTCGACTTGTTCTTTCCAAAGTTTCTCGGCCTCAGCTTCATCAATAGACCTGGACAGAGTGACTCTCTGGAAACTACCCACACCATTAGTCACAACGGTTCTATAGTCATGGCCGCGATGAATAACATCGGCATTATCGATGTATTTGTGCCCATGTTTTCTGATCGTATGCAGGACTCCACGATGCACTGATATGCCTTCCGAATTGATCCTTTCCCCAATATCAGAAAGAAAAAAGACCTCGCCCTTATTTTTGCCAAACTCAGAAACAAACCAACCGCTTAAATCATCAGCGTTGCGCCGAAAACCAGACAGATTCTTAGCATCTTCCCAAGTGTTGTATTTAATCTCGTTGGTGACGGCCAGCTCGACATATCGAGTTAACGCCCCGGTGTTCTTATCCTCATACACAACATCATCGCGTGTTTTCTGGATGCTCAAGGCGGTCATAGTCTGCAAGCCAACATCATATAAACCGCGTTGCTTAGGATTTCGTCAAAAACAACTTCCCTAAATGAAAGTGAATTAGCGGATAATAACACGCCATCGACAACGCAAATCCCAACAGGACATGATTGGTTACGAGCCTGCAATAGAAGTCAAAATGCAACGC
>Ga0208625_100256_pt1 | contig 13980 bp, 17 predicted proteins | sample LakWasMeta8_HOW4_2_FD_183858 | JGI IMG/M metagenome (GOLD analysis project Ga0208625, IMG submission 183858) | Freshwater sediment methanotrophic microbial communities from Lake Washington under simulated oxygen tension - Sediment Metagenome... | ecosystem: Environmental > Aquatic > Freshwater >... | reverse complement strand
CAGTTCCAAATAGTCTGCAGCCGGGAAATCCCTACTTTCCGGCCAAAGTCCTGGGGGGATGTCTGCCCGCCTGACGATCAAGCCGGTATGCTTGCCGTGGTTGATCACATAGATCGAGGCAAATGAGTCATCCCGAGTGGAATTAGCAGGAACCTTCGCGGGTCCCGCACAGGCGGAGCATAGCAGAAGCAAGCAAAACAAAAGCACCGCGAATGGATTCATCGCACCAGAAAATCCGCGACAGACTGTAAGCGCCGGCGGCGAATTGCCGAGTCGAGATCCATCAACGGATGGGCGAACTCGGGAGATTTCAGCACGCGACCGCCCCGCTGCTCCAGGATCTGGGCCAGATCCTCGATGTCTCCCGGCGGCACTACCCGATCCTTCAAGCCGATGATGAGCATGAGCCTGGCGCCGTCTTGCGGCAGGTTGCGCACCGGATCGAAGTCTTCGGGACAGCCCAGACCAGAAATCCGGCTAGGAGGCGAGTCCAGTACCAGCGCGCCATAGTCCTCGCTTGGACCAATGGCATTGGCCAGAATAACGCCGCCCATGGACATGCCGTAGAGATAGCGTCGGCCATAGCCTTGGGCATTAAGGGCGGCGACGATCTCCCGATAATCGGATACGATGGCATTGAGCCGGCTCTTGCCTCCGGAAAGTCCGTAGCCTCGGTAGTCGTATACGTAGACATCGAGCCCATAATCACGGAAGAATCTCAGCACGCCCATGATCTGGTCGGCCAGCATGGCATTTCCCTGAGCCACCAGCAGATATCCACGGGGATGGTCGGCGCGAAGCTTATAGCCGCCCAGTTCCCGGCCATCGCGGGTGGTAAACGACAACCGTTCGATGTTTCGTATCGACCGGATGCGGCTTGCATCAGGCGCTCCGGCGGTCCGCCGGAATTGCCAGAACATCAACGGTTCACGCACGATACCGCAGACACTGTCTTCCAGGTTGGATGCCGGATTATTCGCATTTGCCATCGCGCAAGCCTCGAGAGAAAGAATAATCATCATCTGAGCAAACCGGCGAAAGACTGCAAGGCCAACAACGGTACGATTCATGTGGGGATATAATTGTCGATCAAGTGACCAAACTCGCCATTGAAGCCTCAATGTAGAGGGCCATTTTCTAGCAAAAATGCTGCGTCTGAAAAACAGTGTCTGTAAATAAGCCTCTACATTTTGCCAGTTCTTTTACAAAAACAGCGTCCAGATTTATCAGCAGAAATTTCTATCTTATTGTTTTTAAAATAACTAAAAATTTAATAGTTGGCAATACCAACGCTGTAACTAGAAAAAATTGGAAGCTGATTAACAACCTCTAGATGACCGGCTTTAGCTTTCAGTTTACGCAACACCTTCACCGCTGATAGCCCTGGGTAGGTTTGCAGCAGTTGAATAATGTAAGCACGGTAATCGTCCAGCTTCTTGCCACGTGCTGTCTCTTCCTGCAGGGCGCTGATGTCCGCAGCCGGCAACTTTAGGTATTTGCTCACGGTGTTACGGGAAATACCCAATTGGCTGGCAATCTGACGCTCGGATAAGCCGTTGCCATTGTTGTATAACGCTTTAATCTGATGGATCACAATCCACTCCTTCATGACGCTCCCTGAAAAAATTCAGGGACTCTGTCAGATTTATTCGTACAAATAAAGTCTGAAAAAGTGGCTCAAAATTGTTGGCCATTTTTGGCTCAGTTTAATTGGCCGTTAACAGTTTGGAGGATCGGCAAGATTTGCTCGGACACCATGCCGGGCGCATCACTACCCATTATTCCAAGGTGGAAATTGCAAATCTTCTCGATTGCGTCGAGTTGTTATGCGAGGATAAAAAGAAATCGGAATTGACCCTGATTCGGTGCGCTTGAAAGCCGAATCCGGAAAAAATCCGGAAGTCCAAAATCGCAGGCATAAAAAAAGCAGTTGCTTTAACAGCTAACTGCTTGATTTTTGAGTTATTTGTTGGTGGGTCGTGTGCGATTCGAACGCACGACCATCGCATTAAAAGTGCGGTGCTCTACCGGCTGAGCTAACGACCCTCAACAAAGAATGACCATTATACTGATTATTTCAGAACTTGCAACACCTTTTTCAGATCATTTCTGATATCGCGTGGGATCGGGTATGCCTGCTGCTGTGAATCCCGCTTTTCTCAGCCTGCAGGCATCACATACGCCGCAGGCACGGCCCTGTCCATCGGCTGAATAGCAGGACACGGTACGCTTATAGTCCACGCCTAATTCAATGCCGAGCTTAATGATTTCCGCTTTACTGAGAGATATCAGCGGCGTGTGGATTTCAAAACGCTCGCCTTCCACACCGGCTTTAGTGGCGATATTGGCCAATTCCTGAAAGGCCTTGATAAATTCAGGCCTGCAATCGGGATAACCGGAATAATCCACGGCATTAACGCCAATAAAAATATCATGCAGCTTTAAAACTTCCGCCCAAGCCAGGGAAAAAGACAGAAACAGTGTGTTTCTAGCCGGTACATAGGTAACGGGGATGCCTTCCTGAAGCGTATTGGGTACGGCAATATGTTCGTCTGTCAGCGCCGAGCCGCCAATGGCATCCAGGCCCAGATTAATGATTTTATGCTCTACGACCTGATAATCAGCCGCTATCTCGGCTGCCGCTTTAAGTTCTGCGTTATGCCTCTGGCCATAATTAAAGCTTAAGGCGTAACACGTGAATCCTTGTTGCTTTGCAATCGCAAGTGCGGTAATTGAATCGAGTCCGCCCGAAAGCAGGACGATGGCTTTTTTTTGCATGATTTATTTACCTTGGGCATCATCCCAAAGTATTTTGTGTAGTTGGATTTGGAAGCGAACGGGCAATCTGTCCTGAAGAATTTTTTCGGCCAGCTCGGTAGGGTGTTGCTGCCCCATGGTCGGAGAAAATAATATTTCACAGCGAGCAGCCAAATCATATTCGGCCATCACCGATTTTGACCATTTATAGTCTTCATCAGTACCGATGACGAATTTAATCTGATCTTTTTTACTCAGGCTATCGATATTGCTGTAAAGATTTTTGTTGAGCTCGCCTGAGCTGGGGGTCTTAAGATCCATGACCTTGATAACGCGCTGATCAACGCCCGAGACGTCGAGCGCACCGCTGGTTTCAAGTGAAACAAAATAGCCTTTATCCAGCAATTTTGTCATCAGGTCGTGACAGGCTGGCTGAGCAAGCGGCTCTCCACCGGTGACGGTGACATATGGAGTGCCATATTGGCCAACTTTGGCAATGATGGCATCAATGTCCATTCTTGTGCCGCCGGTAAACGCGTAGGCGGTATCACAATACACACATCTTAATGGACAGCCGGTGAGGCGAATGAAGACTGTTGGTAATCCTACTGTATTCGACTCACCCTGCAACGAATAAAATATTTCGGTGATGCGTAAAGAACTCACAATCAATGCTTGGCTTCATCCATCTGAAACAATCTTCTTGTCGCCAGTTGCGCCGCTGTCGAATCAGGAAAATCATTGGTAACCCGGGTTAAATATTCGCGGGCTTTTGACCAGTTTTTTTGCTCGTACTCGATAAATCCCAATTTTAACAGGGCGTCAGGCACTTTGGCACTGCCGGGATAATTATCGATGACGAGCTTAAAGGCATTGCGTGAGGAATTGATATCCTGCTTAACCTTATAAGCTTCACCCAGCCAGTATTGCGCATTACCCGCAAATTCACCACGGGGGTACTGGCTTAAAAGCGCGTTGAAAGCGGCGATCGACTGATCGGTTTGCCCATTTCTTAAAGACTCATACGCTTGTTGATATTGCTGCTTTTCATCGCCTGCTGTCGACGCGGGAACCGAAGACTCTGGAGCAGGTGCAGGTGCCGCCGCAGCAGGAGCAGGAGCAGGAGCAGGAGCAGGTGCAGGTGCAGGTGCAGGTGCTGCCGCAGCATCCGCTGCTTGAGCGGGAGCTGCGTTTGCTGCAGCTCCGGACTCAGTCGAAGGAGTCGACTCCTGAAAGCTTTCAGCACCCGTAGACGATTTGTTTTCGAAAGCCTGCATGCGCTCATCAAAGTCGGAATACATCGTTTTCTGATGCTTTTGCAACTCAATGATCTGATAGCCCTGCTCTTCCACCTTGCCTGTAAGCTGCCGTACTTCGGCCTGCATTTGGTCCATACGCCCCATCAATTCAAGCATGGAATCGGCTGAAGCTGGCTTGGGCGCATTCGACCGCTCGGGATAAACCGAATTATCGATTACGGGCGGCGGCGACCAAGGCTCTGCATAAGCACTGCTGCAAGCACACAGCAACATAATCAAGCGCGCTTTCATTTATCTGCCTTGGTAAACTAACTCAACACGGCGATTGAGTTCCCAGGAAGATTCGTCGTGTCCGAACGCCGCAGGTTTTTCTTCGCCATAACTGACAACATCTAACTGGCTTTCAGAAACACCTTGTGCCTTCATCATGTTAGCTACCGATTTTGCACGTTGCTCGCCCAAAGCAATGTTGTACTCGCGCGAACCTCGCTCATCACCATGTCCTTCAAGCACCATTCTTTGGCCAGGATTGCCTTGCAGGTAATGCGCGTGCGCCGCAATGATCGGAACAAAGTCCTGCTGCACCTGGCTGCTGTCCAGCATAAAGTAAACGGTTTGTTTTGACAGCGGGTTGTTTGGATCGCTGAATTCAGGCCCCATATTATTGCTGCCCATACCACCAGGCCCCATACCACCCGGACCCATGCCACCGGCACCGCCGCCCATTGAGGAACCAGAATAACCGGAGCCATTGCTTAAACCGCTGGTTGATGCATCGTTGATGCCGGCAGCGGCACCTTGACTGCCGTCAGTCAAACCCAAATCTTTTTCTTCATCCGAACTACAAGCGGTCAGGAGGTTCGCGCTGATAGCCAATACCAATACTGCTTTTTTAAATTTCATTTTTAACTTTCCAAAAAATAACTTGTTGATTTACTAAAAACTATATCTATTTGACCGACAGACCTAGGGCGACCAGGCTGGCTCACGAACTTCGCTGCTATCAAACATTAACTTTTGCTGCATTTTACCATCGATTGACACGGCCGATAAGTAACCCGTCCCACCTTTTCTTGAGGCATACAAAATCAGGCTGCCGTTCGGCGCAAAACTGGGCGATTCATCCAGACGCCCTTCTGTCAGCACATTCACGGTTCGGGTAGCCATATCCATCACGGCAATTCGATAGTCGCCGCCATTGCCATGCACCATGGCCAGATTTTTACCATCCGGTGAAAACGTAGCCCCGGCATTATAGTCGCCGCTGAAAGTCAGCCTTTTTTCCTGACCGCCGCTGCTCGGCATGATATAGAGTTGCGGCTTACCGCCTCTATCCGAAGTAAACACAATGTGACTGCCATCCGGCGACCAGGTAGGCTCGGTATCGATTGCGTTGCTTTGGGTCAGTTTGACCAAGGAGCGTGTTGATAGATTTAATGCATAAATATCGGGGTTACCGTCCTTGGACAGCGTTACAGCCAGTTTCTGGCCATCTGGCGACCAGGCCGGCGCCCCATTAATGCCGGGGAATTCGGCCACTTTGGAGCGTGCACCGGTAGCCAGCGTCTGGACATAAATAGCGGCAGTCTTGCGTTCAAAAGAAACATAGGCGACTTGTCTGCCGTCTGGCGACCAGGCCGGCGACATCAAAGGTTCCGGCGAAGTTGCGATGGTTTGCGCATTAAAACCATCGGTATCGGCCACCTGCAACCGGTGTGTCCTTTGCTTATTGCCGCCGGTACTGGTGATGTAGATAATACGGCCGCTAAATACGCCCTTGTTGCCGGTGATGGCTTCAAATATAAGGTCGCTGATTTTATGCGCGGTTCTGCGCAATTCGGTAGGCGCTGAGGTCAAGCGGTATCCCAGCAACTGAGTACCCTTATAGACATCGAACAGCTGAAACTGGATATTGTATTGGCCGCCGCTTTCAATTATCTGGCCGATCACCAGATAATTTTGACCTAATGCCTGCCAGTCGTTGAATCTCACCTGATCAGCAGTGCTGGGTCTGCTGTGCATGTCCAGCTCATTCATGGTTCTGAAATAACCACTGCGCGCCAGATCCGAATTCACCACAAATCTGACATCAACAGGCATTCCAGCGCCCTGCACGGCAAAAGGCACCACGGCGATAGGCAATGCGCTTTCAATACCCTCGGTAATTTCGATATTCATTTCGGCTTGACTGACGGGCGCATACAACGCCATCAGACCGCACAATAAAATTGCTCTAAACACACTCACCCTCTTTACCTCTATTACACGAAAAAGCTACCCGGGGATACGATATTCCAGGCTTTTTTCACGTCCCTGTGTTCTGGATACCAGCAGTCCATGCCGGCATGACGGTTGGTTTTGTAATGATCATCGCTGCATTTACCAGTTCAATTCTGACCATTATTTGGGTTCAAATGTAAACGTAAACGATCTAAATGCCCTGCTGAATAGCTCTTTGTCTGTTGGCACGGGCAACGGAGAAGCTTTTCTTACCGCATTTTCCGCAGAGCGGTCGAAAATTTCATCACCGCTGCTGGAAATAATCTCGACATCCATTACCGTGCCATCGGACATGAGTCTGACCCGAATTTTGCATTTCAGGCCAGCTGAGGCGGAGGGCGGACGAATCCAGCTCCGGTTTACCTTAAGCTTGATGGCCGCCGTTGCATCACTCATGGCCCGATCCTGCGCAGCCCTCCTGCTAGCCGCTTCAGCCTGTTGTACTGCTGCCTTGGCGCGAGCAGCATCAGCGGCGGCTTTTTCTGCGGCTGCCTTTTCTGCTGCCGCTTTCTCGCGCGCTGCGGCTTCCGCTTCGGCTTTAGCTTTCGCGGCCGCTTCGGCTTTCGCCTGTCTGGCCGCTTCAGCCTTGGCTTGTTCTGCAGCTTCGGCCTTGGCTTTCGCGGCTGCCGCTGCTTTTTCTGCGGCCGCCTTTGCTTTAGCAGCTTCGGCTTTTTCTGCGGCGGCTTTCTCGCGTGCTGCGGCTTCCGCTTCGGCTTTGGCTTTCGCGGCCGCTTCGGCTTTTGCCTGTCTGGCCGCTTCAGCCTTGGCTTGTGCAGCCGCTTCGGCCTTGGCTTTCGCGGCTGCCGCTGCTTTTTCTGCGGCTGCCTTTGCTTTAGCGGCTTCGGCTTTCTCGCGTGCCGCGGCTTCCGCTTCGGCTTTGGCTTTCGCAGCGGCTTCGGCTTTCGCCTGCCTGGCCGCTTCGGCCTTGGCTTGTTCTGCCGCTTCGGCTTTGGCCTGCCTGGCCGCTTCCGCCTTGGCTAGTGCCGCGGCTTCGAGTTTCGCCTGCCTGGCGGCTTCGGCTTTTTCGGCCGCGGCTTTCTCGCGTGCCGCGGCTTCTGCTTCGGACTTGGCTTTTGCGGCGGCTTCGGCTTTAGCCTGCCTGGCCGCTTCGGCCTTGGCTTGTGCCGCGGCTTCGAGTTTCGCCTGCCTGGCGGCTTCGGCTTTTTCGGCCGCGGCTTTCTCGCGTGCCGCGGCTTCCGCTTCGGCCTTGGCTTTTGCGGCGGCTTCGGCTTTCGCCTGTCTGGCCGCTTCGGCCTTGGCTTGTTCTGACGCTTCGGCTCTGGCCTGGTTGGCCGCTTCAGCCTTGGCTAGTGCCGCGGCTTCGAGTTTCGCCTGTCTGGCCGCTTCGGCTTTTTCGGCGACGGCTTTCTCGCGTGCCGCGGCTTCCGCTTCGGCCTTGGCTTTCGCGGCGGCTTCGGCGTTCGCCTGTCTGGCTGCTTCCGCCTTGGCTTGTTCTGCCGCTTCGGCCTTGGCTTTCGCGGCTTTTTCTGCTGCCGCCTTCGCTTTAGCGGCCTCGGCTTTTTCGGCCGCGGCTTTCTCGCGTGCCGCAGCTTCCGCTTCGGCTTTGGCTTTTGCAGCGGCAACAGCTTTTTCTTCGGCCGCTTTGGCTCGTTCAGCGTCGGCCTTGCGTTTTTCTTCCAGGCGCCGCTGTCTGACGGCCACTGCATTCTGTTGCTGTTCTATATCGGGCTCAGCCTGCTGCACAGGCTCAGGTTCTACCTCGGCAACTTTCTCAGGTTCAACCTGGGGCTGAGTTGTCGATTTCTCCACAATAGAAGCCTGAATAATGTCCTGAGCGGGCTTAGCTTCTTCCTTGGGCGTCAGAGTGAAGCTGAATGCGAACATGCTGATAACAATCACATGCAAGGCTAAAGCCAGAATGAATGGCCATGTGAATCTCTTTCGACTATCCATCTAATCTCTATTGCTCGTTAGAATCAGTCAGCAACCCTACATTAGGCACGCCGGCATTTTTCAATGCCGCCATAACGGAAACCACCTTGCCATAACCTACCGTTTCATCGGCGTTGATCAACACCGGCGTTGTCGGCTGATTGCTTAACACCGCGGCTACCCGGGCATAAATATCTTCCGGCTGTATCGGCTCGTCCTTGTCGCCGCGCTCGTTAATATAGTATTGATAGTCTTTGTCGATGGTGATCACAACGGGTGTAATATCTTTTTGCTCGACCGTTGCGGATTGCGCTTGCGGCAGATCCACTTTCACACCCGTTTGCAGCATCGGTGTTGTAATCATGAAGATAATCAACAATACCAAAGTGACGTCGATATAAGGAACGACGTTGATTTCCGCCATGGGTTTTCGGCGCCCACGCCCGCCTTGTTTACCTGATAGCGGACTCATTTGTTGTGCGCCTGCCGTTGCAATAGGACGACGAATTCTTCAACGAACAACTCGTATCGGCCGGTGAGCCTGTCCAGCCGGGTCGCAAACCGGTTATAGGAAATAACGGCGGGAATAGCGGCAAACAAACCAATCGCTGTAGCAATCAAGGCTTCTGCAATGCCCGGCGCGACTTGCGCCAATGTGGCCTGCTGGACATTGCCTAATGATCGGAATGAATTCATGATGCCCCATACGGTACCGAAAAGACCGATGTAAGGACTGGTTGAACCGACGGTGGCAAGAAACGGCAGATGCTCATCGAGCCGGTCCAGCTCCCGCGATAACTCGATACGCATGGCCCGCTGCGCACTTTCCACCTGAACGCCGGGTTCGACATTGCCGGCCTGCCGCATACGCGAGAATTCCTTGTAGCCGGCCAGAAATATTTTCTCTATGCCTTCCGGTTCAAAATCTTTTGCCGTCAGTCTTCGATAAAGATCGGTCAATGCCGCGCCGGACCAAAATTGCTCCTCAAATTCATCAGTGATTTCCAACGCCCGGTTAAGCTCCTTGCGTTTGGAAAATATGAATGTCCACGATATCACGGAGGCTGCCAGCAAGATCAGCATGACAAATTGAACAACAAAGCTGGCTTCTTTAATTAAATGGAAAATGGATAAATCAGTATTCATGCTTTAATTTGCTCTAGTAATTTCTCAGGGATTGCTTTTGGACGCATTGATTTTGCATCCACACAGGCGATTCGAATGCTGCCCTCGCATAACACCTCATCGCCTCGTTTAATTTGTTGCTCAAAGATAAGACTTGCCTTCTTAGCCTGACCTACCCTAGCGCTGACTTGCAGTTGTTCATTAAAGCGGGCGGGAATTAAAAACTCAACCTGCACGGCGCGTACGACAAAAATGATGCCCTCATCGGCAATCAGCTGATCCTGTTCGTAGCCCATTGCCCTGAGCATTTCAGTTCTTGCCCGCTCAAAGAACTTCAGATAATTAGCATAAAACACCACGCCGCCGGCATCGGTATCTTCGTAATAAACCCGTACGGGCCAACTATAGTTTTTGTTACTTATCATTTTATTAATATACGGCACGAAGATCCGGCTGGATGCGCGCTGCAGGCCACCGGTTATTCAAACAAATCCTCAGAAACGCCCAATTGCTGCGGCGGTTGCAAGCCAAAATGCAGATAAGCATTCTGGGTCACCACTCGTCCGCGCGGCGTGCGCATGATAAAGCCCTGTTGCAGCAAGTACGGCTCCAGCACATCTTCGATGGTGCCCCGCTCTTCACTGATGGCAGCCGCCAGCGTATCGAGCCCTACCGGTCCGCCGCCAAAATTATCGATCATGGTTCTCAGCAGCTTTCGATCCAGGGCATCAAAGCCATTGTTATCCACTTTCAACATGGCCAGCGCCTCACCGGCTATCACCTCGGTCACCTTACCGTCGCCTTTGACTTCGGCGTAATCGCGCACGCGGCGCAACAAACGGTTGGCAATCCGGGGCGTGCCGCGGGATCGGCGGGCAATTTCATGACTCCCAGCCGATTCCATCGCGATGCCTAATACGCCGGCAGAACGCGACACGATGCTGGCCAGTTCATCGACGGTATAAAATTCCAGTCGTTGGACAATGCCAAAGCGATCTCGTAAGGGGGATGTCAGCAAGCCGGCGCGAGTGGTTGCGCCAACCAGGGTAAAAGGCGGCAAATCCAGCTTGATTGAGCGTGCGGCCGGGCCTTCGCCTATCATGATATCAATCTGGTAATCTTCCATGGCCGGGTATAACACTTCTTCAACCACAGGGCTCAAGCGATGAATTTCATCGATAAACAACACATCATGCGCTTCGAGATTGGTTAAAAGGGCCGCAAGATCGCCGGCCTTATCGAGCACCGGCCCTGAAGTCTGGCGAATATTAACACACATCTCGGCCGCGATGATATTGGCCAATGTAGTTTTTCCGAGGCCCGGCGGGCCGAATATCAGAACATGATCCAGCGCCTCCTGACGCGCCGTTGCCGCCTGAATGAAAATCTCCATTTGGGCACGTAATTCCTGCTGTCCGATATAATCAGCCAGCTTTCTGGGACGAATGGCCCGGTCCTGGCGTTCTTCGTCGGAATGGCTGTGAGCCGTTATCAGGCGATCCCGTTCAATCATCTGATCGCACCCTGCAAGGCCTGCCTGATAATATCTTCACAGCTCTTATTTTCCGCGCTGATATTCTGCACCATTCTGGAGGCATCCAGCGGCTTGTAGCCTAATGCGCATAAGGCGCTGATCGCCTCCTGCCTCGGGTTATTAACGGCCTGCGCATTCAGGCCGGCAGGGTCACTGCCGGCGGCGACCGGTTCATCAAGACCGGGCAAGCGGTCGCGCATTTCGATAATCAGGCGTTCTGCCGTTTTTTTGCCTACGCCGGGCAGACGCACCAGGGCCTGGGTATCATTATTATGAATACAGCGATGAAATTCCTCGGCGCTTTGCCCGGACAAAATCGTCAATGCCAGCTTGGGACCGACACCATTGACCTTGATCAGGGTTCTGAACATCAGGCGATCCGCTTCGGTCGAAAAACCGAACAGGATATGCGCGTCTTCCCGCACCACCAGGTGCGTATGCAGTTTTATTTCCGCCCCCAGGGCCGGCAGATCATAAAAAGTCGTCATCGGCGCCTCAACTTCGTAGCCCACACCCTGCACATCCAGGACTAAAACCGGCGGCGCTTTCAGCACCAGCTTGCCGCGCAGGAAACCGATCATCTGAATCCTCCCTGCGACATGCGCAATGCCGTTTGCTGGTAATGCGAGTGACAAAGGCCAATCGCCAGCGCATCACTGGCATCGACTGCTAATTCGCCTTGAATGCCGAGCAGCACTTTCACCATGTGCTGGACTTGAAGCTTATCGGCCCCGCCCTTGCCTACCACCGCCTGCTTGACCTGCCGGGCGGCGTATTCGAACACCGGCACCCCTCCGGTCTGGACCGCGCAAATCGCCGCGCCGCGCGCCTGACCCAACTTAAGCGCTGAATCCGCATTTTTATGCATGAAAACCTGCTCTATGGCCATTTGTTCAGGCTGATATAACTCGACAATTTCTACAATGCAATCAAATATTTGCTTGAGCCGATCCGGAAAATAATCGGCCTGAGTCCGGATGCTGCCGCTGGCCAGGTATTTATAACCTCGAGGCGAGTCTTCAATAATTCCGTAACCGGTCAATCTTGAGCCGGGGTCTATCCCTAAAATTCTCATCAGATATTATTCAATGGTTGAGTGCGCTATGCGCACCATTTTGCTAAAGCTTATTTTTTTGCGGAATTTATTGATTAGCAAGGGAATTAGGCCACTTTTGTCTCATAATGCAATTGATGTTGTTCAGCCATTTTTCGGTGAATATTGCCAGGGCTTAATTCCAAACCATTACGCCAACATAAAGCCCCAAGCTCCAAAAAGAATTGCTTAAAATACCCTTCATCCTCCAGCGCCATCACCAATTCCGTTTGTCGATCAATTAAGGGTTGTAGATCATAATCGCCAAAGGAATTATCAGAAAAATGCAAGCGTAAGATTCTTTGCCGTACATAATGCGCCTGAATAATTTTAATCATTATCAGCTTCCGCGATACGTTGTAATGGTTTTAATCAATGGCATATTGCCAATCTATGAACAATTCCTGCTTATGTTCTGTTGCCCATTCGCGCACTAACTTAATGGCCTTGCTAGGCAGTGTTCCCGCTAAAAGCTCACCGCTTTCAATCGCCATTAATGCTTGTTGACCTTGATATTCCACATGAAAATGCGGAGGATTATGATCATCATGGTACATACGAATATAAATACCAAAAAAATAGGAAATTACGGGCATTTTATTGAACCTCTAAAAAACGCATTAAGCCCGTAGCCTGGTTTGAGGAACGAAACCCAGGCTACGGGCTGCTTCTATGCGTCGCCTAAAGTCCGGCAGGTTGGGTTAGCGATAGCATAACCCAACATTTTCCGCTTCGATGTGACGGGCAAAAAAGCGTTGCCCGCCCACACAGCTTATCAACCCATTCCTTCCATGATTTCGTCGCTGATATCGGCATTGGAATAAACGTTTTGTACATCATCCAGATCTTCCAGACGCTCGATCAGACGCATCATTTTCTCGGCCGTTTCCGCATCCAGATCGGTATTGGTGGCCGCCTGCATGGTGATTTCAGCATTATCCGGTATAAAGTTCGCAGCAACCAGGGCGTCTTTGACTTCCAGATAATTTTCGGGCGCGGTCATAACATCGACGGAGCCATCATCATTGGTGATCACATCATCGGCACCGGCTTCCAGGGCTGCCTCTATCAGCGCATCTTCATCGACAGGGCCGGCATAACTGATAATGCCCACTTTGCTGAACATATAGGCAACAGAACCGTCAGTGCCCAAATTGCCGCCGGCTTTGGAAAAAGCATGGCGCACTTCGGCGACGGTACGGTTGCGATTATCGGTCAGACAATCGACCATGATGGCGGTCCCGCCGGGGCCATAACCTTCATAGCGCACTTCTTCATAGTTAACGCCTTCAAGGGAGCCGGTGGCTTTCTTGACGGCATTATCGATAGTATCGCGCTTCATATTCGCGCCGAGGCCTTTATCAATCGCGGTCCGTAATGCAGGGTTCGTCGCCGGATCGCCGCCGCCTGATTTTGCCGCCACGGTAATTTCACGCAGAATTTTGGTAAAAAGTTTGCCGCGCAGGGCGTCCTGGCCCGCTTTACGATGCTTGATATTCGCCCATTTACTATGTCCAGCCATTGTCTCTCTCTAAGTTTGAAAATGCCGCCAATTTTAGCATTGAGTATGGAGCTAATAAATAGTAGAGATTGCCCAAGAAGAACGAAGATCGCCTGTAATTCGCGACGAGAGCGCCGCTCCCGCCCGATTTACATTCACAGAATGTGTGCCAGCACTGCCGTCAGGCAAGGCTCCGCCACATAAACATCGGCCAACTCACGCACAATGGGCCGCTCCACCACGCCGCCGAAACCGATCACATAAGCCCCAGCCTGACGAGCTTCCATATCGGTCTTGCCGTCGCCTATCACCGCTAACGAGCCTTTTGCGTTGAGCGCTGCGGCAACCTCGGCTTTGCCTCCGGTTCTGGCTAAGGGTGAAGTGCGTTCATAATCGCGATAACTGCCGTCTTCATGAAAATAAATATCGACCGCATGAACGTGGCTGTCCGGCAAGCCCAAAAAGCTGGCCAAGGGCAAAATAGACTGGCGCAAACCGCCGCTGATGATATGCAGCTCCTTGCCCTGCGCGGACAAGG
>Ga0208625_100255_pt1 | contig 13982 bp, 12 predicted proteins | sample LakWasMeta8_HOW4_2_FD_183858 | JGI IMG/M metagenome (GOLD analysis project Ga0208625, IMG submission 183858) | Freshwater sediment methanotrophic microbial communities from Lake Washington under simulated oxygen tension - Sediment Metagenome... | ecosystem: Environmental > Aquatic > Freshwater >... | reverse complement strand
ATTAAGGGCCATAGGACGTAAGACACCCTTTGAGGCCGTCCTGCAATGGTACGATAAGAAGCCAGATATTTTTGTTGTAAATCCTGACCAGTTAAATGTGGGACTAAACAGCTAGGTAGATATGTTTTTATGAAGTTTTGAATAGTTTGGGCAATGCCGTTATGCCGGCAGGTATTGCCGACATCCAGAGTACATGAACGTATTAACCCAGCCATCCTTGGCTTCTGGATTCCGGCCTTACCTGCCGGAATGACTTGGTTTTCCTAAACTCAAGGAATCTCTGATTAAGTCTCCTCTTCCAAAGAAAAGGAGTTATTCGACTTAATCAGGACTTCCTTAACCTCTTGGCGTTTGGGCCGATGCGATCACTTCATCGCACCGGCCCGCCGGACTAATCGAAGAGATCGTCCAGCAGGGAACACACCCCATAGGTCACCAGACCCACACCCACGGCCACCACGGTCAATGGCAAGCCCACCGGCGCCATCACGGCCGTCGTCAGCACCGAAGCGGCGGGGGCTGCACCGACCGATACAACGGTCGAAGCGGCGGAAGAGGCAACCCAACGGTTGGCAGTTTTAGAATCATTTGAAGTTGACATAGTCTTATCCTTTGTATGAGTTTAAAATGAAAAAAATTGAATTAACTATCGCTAGATTTGTAAAACCTAGCGCCCTACGGCATGTATATTAAACACGCTATTTTGATATTAATCACAATCAACAAATTTGTTGCCGATACCGTTTTTTATAAGCACGGAGGTTGCCAGTAAAAAACAAATGAATGATGTTTTTATTCAAGTATTGCGTATTTCACTAATGCGTCATTAGTATTACACGCAATCAATAATCATCCAGGTTTAACAAATTTGTTGCGCTATATCTGCATCAAACCATCAACGGTATCGGTTGCGCCCAGGCTGATTTTTTGCTGCTTGTTCGGCAACTGATAAAAACCTATCCGATCCTGATCCAAGTCGATCAACGCGGTCAAACTTTGCAATAAGCTTTCCAGCTCGGCTTGCTTCAACTCTGCCTCGAATACCGAAAACTGGACCGGCGTTGCAAAGTCGCGCACGGCCCGATGCACTCGCCGCAAGCGTTTTGGATTGCGCACGTCATAACAAATCAGGTATTTCTTTCGAAGGCTCATATTGCATCACCTCTTTTACCGCGGCACGGGCGTATAGCCTCAGCAAGCGCTTGAATCGCGAATGTTGCGCGGCGTAAGCTTCGTAAAAGCGTCGTTTGCCGCTTTCGAGCAACAGACATTCCCGATCCCCGGTCTTAAAATCCTCCACCCGCAATTCGCGCTCGTTAAACAGGCGATACACCCATGCATCGATCCAGGGGCGAATGGGTTCCAACAAATCGCAAGCCAGGGAATCGCGGTGGTAATAGAGGTCGTGATAACAACCGATAGCACTGTCTAGGCCCACCGTTTTCAAGGCATTGACAGCCTCCTGATAAAACAGGGTATAGGCCAGCGACAGGCAGACATTGACGGGGTCCTTCGGCGGGCGGCGGTTACGGTTTATGAAACCGAGCGCCGGCGGAAACAATAGACTGAAGGCCTTGAAATAGCTGGCCGCCGCCGCGCCCTCCACCCCACGCAAACGCGGCAAATCCCAGCCGTCGTCCGGATTAGCAATTTGATCCAATAATGTTTGCAGCGTCGCCAGAGCCTTGCTTAGCGGATGCCGCAGGCTCAGGCGAGAGTCTTGCATCGCGGCCAGCAACCGGTATTGTCGGTTCAATTTCAAATAAACCAGTCGCTTTGCCTGGCGCAAACGAAAGCACTCATCCTGATACAAGGCATATTGACGCATACGCCGATGCACATCGGCATGCAGCGCGCCGGCCAATAGCGCCGAACGCTCGGGGTGGCGATGGTTCAATACCAACAGTGCCACCTCGTGCTCGGCCAATACTCCCAGCACACCCGCCGCCAGAGCGACATGCGGCGCGACCACGACGCGTTCCAACTGCCGCAGCGGCACGCTGCCGATGCGTTTACCTTCCCGGTAAATCAAAAGACAAGCCCGTTCATAACGCAACTCCATCTGCGGTTTTTCAACGAATAGCGTTTTCATCTTTGTCGCTCAGAAATTTTGCTTGACGGTATTAAACCAGGATCAGGCCGCAAAGTACGGAATGACAAATTTGTTGCGTTTTTCAGCGGGGCGGACAGAGGAAATTTTTCTAGCCATAAAAAAAGCCCCGTGAGGGGCTTTTTTTATTGTAATCCCTTCAGAAACAGGGCTGTGATTCAATTTGTATCTCATGTGCTGACTTACACCCAGAGGCTGTCTTAATCCCTTCAGAAACAGGGCTGTAATTCAACTTGAATAATAGGTGAATATCATGGCTTTCCAACCGTCTTAATCCCTTCAAAAACAGGGATGTAATTCAACCTAAGTACGTTGGGAAGATGGTCCAGTACAAAAGTCTTAATCCCTTCAAAAACAGGGCTGTAATTCAACAAAACCTCGGGGATGAAGAAGACCCTAATTATCAGTCTTAATCCCTTCAAAAACAGGGCTGTAATTCAACCCAACCGCCATCATCGCCCTGATCCGCGCCGCCGGTCTTAATCCCTTCAAAAACAGGGCTGTAATTCAACCCCATCCCACATCCAACTAAACTTGCCAGGGACGTCTTAATCCCTTCAAAAACAGGGCTGTAATTCAACGCATCTGTAGGTCAAGGTACTTACTCTATTGCCGTCTTAATCCCTTCAAAAACAGGGCTGTAATTCAACTATTTGAGATAGTGGAGCGTTCACATCCACCAAGTCTTAATCCCTTCAAAAACAGGGCTGTAATTCAACTAAAATGGAGTGCAGCCCAAATACAACTGATATTGTCTTAATCCCTTCAAAAACAGGGCTGTAATTCAACGCAGCAGGTTGGGGTCACTGCCGGTTGGCCGGCGGTCTTAATCCCTTCAAAAACAGGGCTGTAATTCAACGAATGGCTTTTGTTATCTAAAAATATCGAATAGGTCTTAATCCCTTCAAAAACAGGGCTGTAATTCAACCGAAACGCCAGACGAAACGCCCGCTCCGGTCTCGGGTCTTAATCCCTTCAAAAACAGGGCTGTAATTCAACGGCAACTTCGTGCACCGTGAGCAGCATTGGTGCGTCTTAATCCCTTCAAAAACAGGGCTGTAATTCAACTACATATTCAGCATTAGGGCTGAAACTTAGCACGTCTTAATCCCTTCAAAAACAGGGCTGTAATTCAACGGATTGCATAGTTTGGTGTGCCAGGAGAGGTATCGTCTTAATCCCTTCAAAAACAGGGCTGTAATTCAACTGCTCGATCTATATTTTGCTCAATTATCAATGCGTTACATGGGTATCTGACAATGGCTTCTGTGTTCAGTACCATACTCATAACTTTATTTTCATCCATTGCTGAATTTGATTTTTCATCTGGCTGATTTCACCTCCGTTAATGACTTTGATTTGATATCCGCGCGCACGATTTTGGGTTGATTCGTCCAAAAACCTGGCGGACACCAGCCAGGCGTCGCCAAACAAACCACCGGTGCGACGCTCCAGTGTATCCAGTTTATACAGGATATCGGAGTTTTTTTCACTCCCTTCCTTGAATGCGCTAGTTTTACATTCGACCATCAACAGCCGATTGTTATGCAGGATCAGACAATCCATTTCGTTACGCACGTCGTCTTTCGGATTGTCGGCTTCGGTAAAAAAGACGTTTGCCCACACCTGGTCGCAACCGAGTTCGCTGGCGGTCAGCCAGACATATTCCTCCAGCCAGGCGCCGCTCAGGTATTGCGCGCCGTCGGGAGAATCGAAACAGAGTCTTTCCGGCTGCTCGCCGTCCCACTGGCAGATGCCGGCTGCCGATAGTTTTTCAAGCGCTTCCCTCCATTTACCATACGGGATTTTGTTTTTTTCGAAAAACTGCTCGGGCGCTGCAAGAGCGGGCGGCGTGCCGCGCTGTTGCGGGGCCAGCGATTGGTGCGCCAAATGGTTGATTACGCTCCAGTAGGCATGCAGTTTGTCGTTGTTCTGCGCCAGCCAGAAACTGACTGACCGGCGTTGGCGAGCCTTTTCCTCCCATCGTTGGTCCGCGCGTTTGCGGAAGATTTTGCCCATTGAAGACAGGTAACTTTCGATGGTCAAAACTTTTTCGATGGCGATGGGCGGGCTTTTTTCCGGGTAAAGCGTTTCGATTTCGCCATGCTCGGTATCGGTGTACAGGATGGTGTTGGGCGAGGCGCGGAATACGTCGTAAAAACCCAGCGCCATCAACTTGGTGCCTCCCGTGGCGTGATATGCAATCGCATGATCCGGGTAGCGTTGCCTGAGTTCGTCCTCGATCTCCAGCGCGCGGTCCTTGATCGCTTCCAGACCGACCTCCGGCACATCATCAAAGCGGATGATGTTTTCATCGCGATACTGAGCAATAGTTTTCAACAGTTTGATGAAGTGTTTGGCGTTATTCTGCATGGCGGCAGAAACCGCCAAGGCGATGATGTCGGGGTTGAATTGCATCACCGGAATGAGATTGGCCTGCGCTTGGCCGGTGACGATCAGCAAATGTATTTTTGGTGTGTTCATGGTGTTATCCGAACGAGGGTTGCGGCATGATGACGTATCGCCCCATGCCGAAGGTGGTTTTGTTGCCGACATGCAACCATTGGCCTGCCTGCAAAAACGGTAAAAACGTCGGTAAATCTTCTCCAAGCAATGTCAATTTCCCCAATACGCCACCAAACTTCATTTCTTGCTGCTGCCGATGCGAATAACGTTGCCAATCACACCAGCGATAATCGACCTCGGCTCCCAGCCTCTCCGCTTGTTCGACCAACTGGGTAAAATCAGGCGCTTGATACGCCATGCCATGAAACTCTTGAAGCAGAAAATATCGCCGCACCAGGGCGATCAAAAAATCCCGTGCCGTCATCTCATTCGACACGATTTTTCCCGTTTTCTGAATCCTCAACGGCGTATCAAACTGTAACGTTATCGACTCCCTTACCTCTAACGGTGGCGGTATTGCAAGCGGGTAAGGCTGTACCGCGCTATCGACCGCTGCGTCATAAATCACCCGCGCTTCTGGTTGCTGCGGCTCAAACACCACATCCAGCAAGCGAGCCCGGCTGCGTTCTTTCCCCAAACCGAATGCCAACGCCCTCTGCCAGGCAAAGATAATCAGCGGCAATTGCGCCATCGCCTGCCCGATGAGCACCATGTTAAAACTTAGCACCTCACCCGCTTGATAAATTTTTCGGCCCAGCGGAGGCGGCTCGATGATGTATGGATTCGGAATCTGACTAAAATTCTGGAAGCTGGAAGCTCGGGGCGGCGTTTCGAAAATCATCGGATACGGGCAACTGCGGTACAGCATGCATTCGGCACATTTGGGTAGTTTGGTCATGCAGCTCAATTGACGCAAGGCATGACCGAACGCGCCGCGCAGCATCGACCCGGAGTAAAAATTCAGATGCAGCGGGGTTTCCACCTGAAAATTGAACTGGTAACGCGCAAAGGGTAAATAATTAAAATTAATCACTGTAAGGTTTTAAGTTGGTCTTTGAGTTTCTTCGGTTTGCCCCATATACTGCATAATGTGTTTCCGATTTCCAATAATGCCAGCTTATCCGCTGCCGACCAGTTTTCAGCCTGTTTGATCGCGCTGCTTAAGGCTTGCCGCAATGTGCCGTTGGGGTCAGGATTTTTATCTTGAGCAAAGGTTTCTTGCAGTTCATATACAATGCGCTGCTCCGCACTCATCGCTGATTTTTTTGCCGCTTTGTCAGCTTGTTCGGCTTCTTTCCGCCGTTGTTCTGCGACGGCTTCGGCTTCTTGCAGGGCTTTAAGCTCGCGCATTTTTTGCGCTTGCGCCAATGCTTCGCCCCGCTGTTGGGTTAAGGATTGCAACTGTTGTTGCTTTTGCTGGTCGGCAAGCGCTTGGCTTTTTAAAAACTGGGCGGTTTGTGTTAATTCGATTTTGCCGATTTCAATTAACACCCAGCCAAACGGCAGCAAATTCCGTTGTTGGTCTTTATGGTCGGCGGCTAACCAAAGGGTGGTGGGTTTTGCCAAATACTTAGGCGGGTTTTTGCCCTGAGTGATTTTAATGTGCCGCACGCCGTCCAGCGTGTTGCTTTCGGCGCCGCCATGCTGACCGATGCGCAATAAAAATGCCTGTTTGTTTTTCAAAGCATCGCCTAACTCCCCGGCCAATAACTTTTCCAAGCTGTTCAGCCATGCGGTATCCGCATAATTGAGCTGCCGCATTAAGCTTAATTCTTTCTCCAGTTGTGGCAGAAAGAAATCATTACAGGCTTTCGCCACCGCGTGAATATCGGCAAAGCAATCGCGTTTATCACCCGTTAAAAAAGTCACCGCAAACGCTAAACTGCGGCTGCGATGGGCGGGCAGACATTCTAAAAGTTGATATAAGCCTTTTTGTTCGGCAATTGATTTTTCCTTGGCGGGCCTGTTCTTTCGGTTTACGGCGAAACGAATTTCCGCGGCATATAAATCGGGGGATGAAAGGTAGCTGGCATCGCTGATTTTCAATAAGCGCAGCGGATCGCCTTTTATGCCTTTTTCAGGTTTATCGGCAATGGCTTGATAATCGAGTAAGCGTTTTTGCAGCTTGTCACTTTCGCCTCTGGGTACATCCCGGCTTTCATCGGTTCTAAACGGTAAAGGTTTGCCTTTATTTTCTGCATTTAACAACGCGGTGCGTACAGCCCCTTTGATACTGCTGCCTGCCAGATAGGGCGTTTGCGTGTAAGGGTTAAAAGCATGGCGAGCAATAGCCAATTGGTTATTGATATTGCGTCCATTGCTTTCGCGCTGGGCCGTTTTGCCGATTCGCGACTTATAAAACGTTTCCAATGCCTCCGATAGAGGCACCGAATGCGAGGCATAAAGCTGCAATTGATTCTTTTTGCCGTAAATAAATTCCTGTAGTTTTTTTATGCCATTGTCGTTTTGTTCTTCGGCGATTTTCGCCAAGCCCTGTTTTTCCGGCAAAGTTAAACCGCTGATTAAGGCTTCTTCGCCAAAACAATGCAAAAAACCGCCGTCAATCACATAGTTGGTCGGGTAATAATCTTCACCGCAGCCGATATGTACCGGGCTTAAGGTCGACAGTATGCAATGCACGGTTTCCATAAACGGTTTAGTCATCGCTGAGCTCCAACTGTACAGGCAACACTGGCGCGTAGCCTTGCTGTACCGTATTTTCAATGGTTTTAGAAATGCCGCTCAAGCCCTGGCCGGTAAAGCCCTGGTCATTCATCACCGCTGGGGTTAAAACCGCAAACGGAGCGGCCATTAACGCCGGATTTTTAAACGGGCTGCCCTGGTGTACGGCTACATCGCCATGACGGCCAAAGCGGGTGAAAATCTGGTAAAAACAACGCTCTGGCTGCCACTGCAAACCCTGCGGCGCACACGCGGCCAATGTTAGCCAGGCATTGGCCTGGTCGGGGGCTTCGACAACTTCGGAATGAACGGCATCGGCCAGGGCGATTTCAAACTTGCCTAGGCCGCAACTGGCTTCTTTGCCATAACCGTCAAATCCTACCCATTGCAAGACTTCCAGCAATTCCTCCAGTTGCAAGCGCGAATCATCCAACTCCACGACCAAGGTCAGTTTAATTTCCGGGTGATACCAATAGGTTTGCCGCTGAAACGGGGCAAAACCGCTGCCTTCGCCCGTCGTGCCTGTTTGCCTGTTTAAACTGTTGTGATCCTGGGCATATTCGAGACGGTATTGCGCTTTACAATGCTGTTCATCGACACCCAAAATCGCCGCCATCATTTGCTTTTCGGTTTTTGCCTGTGCGGCCCATTGGGTTAGCGGCTGCTGCAATACCGTCAGCGGTAACCATTTTTGCCCTTTTTGGATTTTGCGTTGCTCGGGATTATTGTCGTCAAAGCCCAGTATCTCCGACGACACGGTGGGGCGCGCGATAAAACCTCGCGGCAAGGGATTGGACAACACCATAAACGGACGATTATCACAATAACCTTCCAATAGTTCGGTTAAGCGATCTTCGCCGTACAAGCGGCGAATTGCCCAGCAGCATTGCCCAAACAGCGTGTCGCCCTGTAAATCTGTAGCGAATGCGGTTTTGGGTGTGAGGGTAAAAATAGACCGCTTCACTTATGCCACCTTAAACGGATCGATATTGTCCATACGTGCTTGCAAGGCGGCATCGCTCAGGCAGAACTTGATTTTGCCATAGCCGCGCGAACCTGACCCCCCGATGCTATCATGCTCCAGCAGTTTTAAACCGGCCAACACCGTGTCGAGATAATCTTCACCTTCGCCCAACACTTTCAGGCTTAAATTAAAATCGAACAGCGCCCCCGCCGGAACGCGCTCGGTTTGCCGGGGATGCTCTGCAGTACCGCGAATCCGGTCGATGATGTTTTCGCTTTTCGCTTCTGTGTAAAGCCAGTTGTTCGCATCAATTTGATTACGCCATTCTTTGTTCAAGGCACAATCCCAGAACGATAAGCGGGTGATGCCGATTTCTGCGGCTTTTTGCGCGTTATTTTTGGCATCGCCGGCATTGCCGAACAAGCGGATGATAATTTCGGCCTGTTGTTTTTGGACACTGGGCAGTTTATCCAGATGTTCAAGCTTGACAGGATCACCATTAGTGAAACCCACCACACCTGCTCGCCACTCCAGCAAGCTGCGCATTTTGCCTTTCAAACTGGAGCCCGGGATGTAGGGTTGCTGGGTGTGCGGATGCTTAATCACGGCGTTATCGATACCACCGATATGGACTTCTTCGTTACCTGCGCCGATATGCAAGCCGGTCAATAGCTCAATGGCTCCGCTAATGCGATGAATGGTTTTAAGTTGCATGGTTGATCCTTGGAATGTTGAGTTGCGGCAAGTACGTTACTGAGGCTTATAGACTTTATAAAAGCCCATAAACGCCTCGAAAAACAATTTGCAGTTTTCAAAGGTTTTTTTCTCTTCTGTGAGTTGGCTTAAACAGTGGCGCATCAGCATTAAAAAATTATCATCCACCAATTTTCTCCCATTCGCATAAGCGACTTTGGCATTGATCATTTTTATCAAGGGCAAAAACTCGCTGTATTTTTCGGGATTTTGTTTGATTTTTTGCTCCCACATGCTCAGTTCGTCATAATATTTGCGTAATTGTGTGGATTTGTTTTTTTGCCCGTCTTTTTTTTCATCGGCGGGCGTTGCAATGAATTTTGCGGTTTTATCCGCAATACCATCAAATAACTCGGAATCTATCTTGCCTGTAAATATAATGCGATCAGTAAATGCCATAACATAACTCCTAGGATTGTTTCCGGTAATGATAAAGATGAGCTTGTAAAGTAATGCGATAACCATTGTTGAACTTTTGTATGCCTTGTTCCCCTATGTCATGAACTAACTGCATCGCATGGCTTTTTTTCTGCGCCTTATCCAAGCCGGACTGGCTGGCTACGGTGCGGTAAGTACGGTAATACAACTGCGAACGCCATAGGGCATTTTCAGGTTTGGCCGGGTCTGCCGCCATATCAACCAAGCGTAACAGGCTGTAAATATAACCAGTGGAGAAAGCAAAAGCATGGCGTAACTCATCCAAATGTTGATAACGCTGATTCGTTAAAACCGCAAAATCATCCCAGCTTACCGTCTGTCCAAAACACGTCACGGCGTTTTTCCCTGGATAATGTTTTGCCTGTTCCAAAGCCTCCTCGCTCATTGTCGCTAACTGGTGGATAGGTATTTTCGGCTTGGTAACCGTCAAACCCGCAGAAAAATGAATTTGTGCATTATGTGCGACATATTCAGCGAATTGCTGTTGCAATTCATTGGCCAGTTTCATCAGCTGTTGCCATGAACCCAACAGGAAAAAATCATCGCCGCCTGCAAACACAATATAAGTATTGGGGTATTTTGTTTGGCAAAGATAAGGCAAATACACAGAGAAAAAGTTATTTACCTGCCGTGACAAGGCAGACATTTTGGCAAATGTTGGCTGTTGTAGGCCCTTTTGGAATAATGAACCTAAATTATCGATGTCGCCTTTCAACACGGCTAAAGCATTGATGCCTTGCCATTGCCCTTGTTCATTAAGCCATAAATCTTCACAGGCCAGATGGTTAAGGGTTTTAGGTTCATAAACATTTAACTCTTCTGCATTGATTTCGCATTTTTGATATTTTCCTTGATCCCACTCGGCGGCATCTTTAAAGTAGGGTATGTAACCGCTGATATTGCGTCGAGCGTAGCCATTCCATAAGGCGTGATGCTTATTTTCAACTGGCGGGCTAAAATCAAACGCCCGGCGAATATTCCCTCTATTAACCTCCGCACCGAATTTGCCTGTTTGCCCCTCGCCTTCAGTGAAATGAACCACGTAGCCGAACAGATCAATCTCTAAACTGTTTAACCCGGAAATTCGCTCGCGACTAATCAATAAACGTTGCTGTTTAACCAGCCATTCGCCAACATGAATATGATCCTGGGCTAATGCGCTGATTTTATCCTTGCCGGCAGCCGGCGCTTTATCGTTAAGTTGACAAACCCCGTACTCATTTTTGAAACTGGCCAGATAATCACTGAACACCGCCGATGCGGGATTTTCGCCGCATAAATCAAAATGGGCGTATTTGCTACGCTCCAATTTTTTATGCAGCCGCTTCATTAATTCTGTAAACCCTTTGCCGGTTCTAGTGTTCACAAAATCATTACAACAAGCAGCTTGCCACGCCAGTCCCAAACCAGATTGGCCGTAGCTGTGCCGCAAAAACCAATCATTCAAATCTGCTTGTATTTGCTTGAGTGCGGTAATCGTTTCCTCGGTATTAGGCGCAACAATCAAAAACTTACCGGCCGCGTTCATGATTTGGCTGGTTGGGGGCAAGTGCAGTTTTTCTAATACCAGCAGCGCCGCGCATTCGGTAATCAGCGATACGTAAAACGAGCGGCCGCGTAATAATTTCGCGGCTTTTTTTGTGCTATCGCCACCACGCGTAAAAATAAAATTCTGAATGCCGAAAAAGTCTGCCTGCACCAATAAAAGTTTAGGTTCATCCCAATCCGCTCGCAGTCTCATAGCCTTAGCAGCGCTGTCGGCATCATCCTGACGGTCATGGTGATACCGCCATAGTGCAGTAGCAATCGCCGTCACCGCCTTGGAATGGTCATAAAGCGATACTTCCGGCTTCGTACCAAATGCGGTAGCCGATGGAATGCTGTGGGTGTAAGTTTGCCAACAGCTATCGAAATGGTCTAACCACAGCGGTAGCGATGAGCGATGTGAGGCTGGGATTTGGGCTAGTGCTTCCGCAAAGGCTTGCCATAACTGTTTGTATTCATCTTGCCCAGTTTTGTTATCGCTCACTTCATAGCCATGCGCCTTAACTGGAAATATCGACGCAGGGCTTAACGGTGCGAGTTGATAACGGTAGTCGAAATTTTCATCGGTTTTGCCAATTTGCTCAAACAAAGTGAGTTGGCGACTGGTGTAGTGGTTTTTTTCTTCGGCCTTGTTGTAAGCTTCAAAAGCCTCCCGTTCAAATCCAGATGCCACGCGATCGGCCGTGGCGATAACCCATTGCAGAAAGCTGTTGGGCTTATGATGTCCAGCGGCAGCATTGATCAACGAATCATCCGCGTTTTTGCTGTTCCAGGCCGCAAACGGAAACACGTCCGTACCGGTCAAGTCGGGAAAATTGCTTGCCAACTTATCGATCGCTATACCGGTGTATGCAGCATGGAGATGAGTATAAAAACGCTTATCTTTTTCAGGGCAATAGATCGCCTGATTATCGCCAATTTCATCAGGGGCGATTTCGATTTTGGCGCGCTCCGCAAACTTGCCAATATCATGCAGCAAGCCCGCTAAGGCGACACGACTTCCGGCCTGTAACAATTCATCATAATTCATGCTATCTCCGTTTATTTTGATAAGCGCATTTTGAAAGGTAGACATTGATTAACTGTTGATTTTACCTACAAAGGTGACCTGATCTTCGGCTAACGCAATGTGATATTTTGTATCTTTGTAGCTACCGAATTTTTGCACAGTATAAGGAACGGCTGCATTTTTGCCCAATGCGTTTTCAAATGCAGTATTTACATCATTTATCCGGTCGGATATCCAGGCTCCTCTTATTCCAAGCTTTAACGTTATATCGACGCGCGAGTTCAGATTCCTTTTCCAACCGTACTTTTCGTAAATATTTTCAATTTCTTCCGTGTACTGTTTATCCACGTCCTTAGGGCCTGGCCTCTTGACATATTCGCCCTTCAATGCCCGTTCGAGCATCCAAAGATAAAAAATAAAATTTACCGATGTTAATGCAATTTCTATATCCATCACCCAAAAACTGCCTTTCCCATAGTCGATTCGCAATTTCGGTTCGCCCTCGATCAGACGAGCGAATTTGACGCTTTCGTTAAAACTGGTCTTGCCTTCCAATAAGCGTTCAGGTATTCCACCGCGCAGCCGAACAAACGGAATTTGAGCCAGCATGACTTCCGCGTCTCTGGCATCCATCGCGTGATTTTCCTTATCGTAAATGACATGGCTATGGAGCGTAGGATAGAAAAAATCCTTCAAACTTTCATACCGGTCGGTAACCAGGACATGTGAAAGACGGTCTTGCGGCCTGCCATAAAGGCTCAGGGCATAGCCGACATAATAACCCATCGTTTTGCGGCCGCCGGCAATCGATACATGCAGTGCGGCATTGTCGTCTCCGGTCAGTTCCCTAACGACGTTGGTGATGAAATCGGCAGCGGCTTCGTTTTGTTCCGGCGTTTTGATGTCGTCCAAGGGATTTCCCAGATTATCTTCAATGACGAGAATGTTCGCTTCCGGGAAGTGAATATCCGACAACTCATAATCTTGGCAAAGCCTATTAAACTTACCGGTCCCTGCATGCAGCAGTTGCAGACGTGCCTCTTTGGCGCCTGATTGCGTCGTTATCAGATAAATGTCCGTTGGAACGAACGGATCGGCTTGGTTGACCGCCAAACCGTAAACGGTTTCCGTCACGATTTGCGGCGACATGCCGCTGACGGCCAGTAAAATGCGCTTGGAATATCCGTGTGGTTGCATGTTTTCCATTTATTTCAATCTCTTCAGTAAACCCAGTTCAAAATCTAACGCCATCAACTCGGACTCATCGAGTACCTTGCCTTCGGGAAGCCTTTTCAGTAGTCGCAGAATCAAAGCCTCGTCTTTTGGCTGCATCTTGATTTGGATGCGATTGACCGGGATAGGGATGTTTAAGATCCGGCTCAGTATATTGGCACTTGCTTCATGGCCAATAGCGGAAACAAATCCGGGTTCAAGTCTAGTTCGAACTTCTCTAATAGATAAGGGACCTGAGAATTCCCACAGTCCATAGTCTGTCAAAACAGGCGTATTGATAATATAAAGTGTCATATCCGTTTGCTTTCTTGAAATCAAGCTTCCATTGGCATCGGAACCGCCAACCTGTTTGGAAGAATGTCATTGGTTATTTTCATTTGCCAGCATTTAACCAAACAATCCGAAGAAAAACACACTTAACAAATTTGTTGGCTACCGAAGAGCAGGTGTGCATAAAAAACCGGATAGAATGAGCCCGTATGATAGCTGGTTTCGAGGGGTAAATGAAGTTTGTGACGGAATTGAGCGAAGCGGAGAGACGTCCGCTGCTGGATGCGTCCGTTACGCACCGTGGCCGCGTTTTCGGCAGCGGACGCATGCGGTTCTATTGAGTGGTAAGGATTCGCTCAAAAATAACTTCCCGAAATCCTCCTACGGAAAAGCCCGATAATTCCAACGAGGAAGATGTTTATCAAAAACGATCCTGATGTTTTCGAGGAAATCCGTAGCACATTTTTTCCCGGTCTCATAAACGCCCGCCAACACCTCCACCGCTTCCTTGAACACATGGCGATTGGCAGCATTACTGCCGCCGCCATCGCAGAGGATAAGCAACCTGCGCG
>Ga0208625_100252_pt1 | contig 14053 bp, 9 predicted proteins | sample LakWasMeta8_HOW4_2_FD_183858 | JGI IMG/M metagenome (GOLD analysis project Ga0208625, IMG submission 183858) | Freshwater sediment methanotrophic microbial communities from Lake Washington under simulated oxygen tension - Sediment Metagenome... | ecosystem: Environmental > Aquatic > Freshwater >... | reverse complement strand
CATCACCCCGCCGTGAACGGTTTTCGAAAACGTTTCCACGACTTTACTCGCGTCATAGGGCATCAGTTTTTCACGCTGCTGCTCAACCTCTTTCATGCGCTGCGGGCTGGCATCTTCCTCCGCGAAGGTCGGTGCCGCAAAAAATAAAAAGCCGATCGAAATTAAGGCTAGCTGTTTCATTATCGTTCTCCTCGTGGGTCCTGACCTGGGTACGCCGCGCGCACAATTTTTTCGGTTGATTTTGCGGAAGGGTTGGCGACCGCGAATTTCCGATGTTCAAACAACAAGTAAAATATAGTAGGAAGACCGGTTTAGCGTGCTCCAGGTTCCATGATTTGCGATACGGCCTTCAGGGCGCCAATTCGACCTGGATTTCGGTCGATGCGGAACGGCCTTCCGCATCGACCGCGCTGATCAGATAGCGGCCGGGATGGCTGGGCTGCCAGGAATAGGCCTCCGCAGGCGCCGTCTTGGCGATGAAGCTTTGATTCGCGAACCAATAGACGCTGTCGCTCGCGGTCGTATTCGCCTTCAGGGGTAAAGTTGACGCCTTGCCGAGGCGCAGCGCATAGGTGCCGGCCCTGGATGGCGAGACGATGCGCGGCGCATCGCCAAGCCCCTCTGGATTGCGGTAGCAATCGGGCAGGTGCGGGGGAGGGCGGCGCGGCATGCCGGCCTGTTCAAACAGGCGCAGCATTTCGCTGTCCCAGAATTCGACGATTTCCTTGCGGCTGTTAGCCGTGTTCGGGCAGACGATGTTGCCGGTCTCTGGATCGAGATAGACCGCGCGGTGCAGCGTGCTGGTCTTGATCGGCGATTTACCCGGGATAAACCAGGTCTTCGCGCGCACCGGACAATCCGCATTCGGCAGGTCGCCGCTGGCCGCGCAGACTTCGACCTCGGCGACCGCCTCCGGCGTGAAGGCCGGAATCGGATCGTCCAGGCCGTTCAGCAGGCGCTGGCTGCGCAGGCTGTCGATGATAGAAAAGAACAACGGCGCAGCCGCCTTGCCGCCGATCAGGGCGGGATTTTTCGCGCCATCGAAATTGCCGACCCAAACTACCAGCACATGCCGGCCGACGACGCCGACGCTCCAGGCGTCGCGAAAGCCCCAGGAGGTGCCGGTTTTCCAGGCGGTGTCGGGCCGGTCCGGGCGTTTCGAATCGGGGCGCGGATTGTGCTTCAACATGTCGAGCGTGATAAAGGCCGCGGCGCTGCTGAGCAGCGGCAAGGGGCCGGTTTCGCTGCGCGCGCCGCAATAATCGAGCCGCTTCGACATGCCCTGATTGACCAGCAGCGCATAGAGCTCGGCCAGTTCTTCCATCGTCACCTCGCCGCCGCCGAGCGCCAGCGACAGGCCGTAATGCTGCTCGCCCTGCAACCGTCCAACTCCCGCGCGCTGCAAAAACTGATACAAGGTCGGCCCCGACAGTTTCGCGGCGGTCACAACCGCGGGCACATTGCGGGAGCGGATCAAAGCATCCTGCACCGTGATGGGCCCTTCGAAACGGCCGTCGAAGTTTTCCGGGCTATAAGGCCCGAAGGCGGTCGGGAGATCGGCCAGGATCGTGCGCGGATGCACCAGCCCCTGGTCGAGCGCCAAGGCATAGACGAAAGGCTTCAGCGTCGAGCCCGGCGAACGCTTCGCGAGCGCGCCGTTGACCTGGCCGTCGATGGCGGCATTCCGGTAATCGGCCGAACCGACCAGCGCCCGCACCTGCATCGTGTCGGCATCGATCAACAGCGCGGCGGCATTCTGAATGCCTTTGCCGCGGTTGACCGCGAGGTAATTTCGGAGCGAGCGTTCGAGGCTTTTTTGCACGTTCAGGTGCAGGCTGCTGTGGATCGTTTCCGCCCCGGCGCAGCGCTGCAATAACAGGTCGGTCAGGTGCGGTGCCTCGAAGGCCAGTTCGCTGCGACTGTAAACCGGCAAGGGCAGGGCCAGGTCGTTTGCAAAACGGCTGTCTTCCGGAAACTCAGCGATCCAGCTTTGCCAAAGGCGATTTCTGGCAGCCAGTAACGCGGGGGGCAATCTGCCGTGCGCAGGCACACGGCGCGCCGGATTCTGCGGTATCACCGCCAGCGTCAAACTCTCGATCAGATTCAGTTCCGCCGCCGGCTTGTGAAAATAAATCCGGCTGGCCGCGCCGATGCCGACGATGTTGCCGCCATAGGACACGCCGTTCAGATAGGCTTCGAGAATCTCGTCCTTGCTGTAGCGCAGTTCGAGCCATAGCGCGAGCGCGATCTGGCTCAGTTTGCCGAGGTAGCTCCGTCTGTCGACTCGGTACAGTTGGCGGCTGAGCTGCATCGTGATCGTCGAGCCGCCCTGACGTCCGCTGCTTGCCAAGGTAGCCCAGGCCGCGCGCGCCAAGGCCCAGGGATTGACGCCGGGATGCCGGTAGAACCAGCGGTCTTCGTAGAGCAGCGCGGCAGTGCGTGCGTGGGCGGGGATTTGCCTTAGCGGCGTCCACAGGCGAAACTGGCCGTCGCTCGCCAGGGTCAGGCGCAGCAGTTCGCCGTGTTTGGCGTAGATCGCGGTCGATTTGGGATAGTGGCTGGAGAGAGGCGGTTTGGGGGACAGATTGAATACGGCAAGGACAAGGCAGATGGCTGCCAAAACGAGAGCGGCGATGCGCAGCCATCGGCGTGCTTTCGATATGTTTAACCAGCGGTCAGTCTTTGTTTGACCTGAATTCATCATCTTCGGTCAGCATTGAGGGTTGATACATCGAGTGGAAGCCTATCCCTCTCCGCTAGAAATTTCTCTCGCTCCATGATCTCACGGAAGGAATTATACCGCGTTTCGCAAGGCTGCCCGATTGCGAGCTTAAGCCGCCGTTCATTCCCCTTGCCGTCCACGCCTTTTTTGCGTTCCGGATGGACCGGGGATGCGGCAGGTCAGCTGCCCGAGGTTTTGCACGATCGCGTCAGCCGCCGGCACCTTGACGATCGTCGTACAGTTCCCCTGGTAAAGCTGTACGCTCAGGACGAGTTCGCCGACCGGTATGTTTTCGAGGTAAAAATAACCGTTTCTGCCGATAAAGCTTTGGTATCTTTGAGCGTTGACCGCGATTTCGATCGGCACCGAAGCCAAGGTGACAGGCTTGCCGTTAGGGTCAATCCGGGTGATGTTGCCTTCTATCGCGGTGAATTTGCTGATCTCAAATTCGACTTTGCTGCCGCCTCTTTGTTTGAAAGCCACGCGCTGTTCGGTCGTATCGATCTTTTCGTTGATCGTGAGGATGTCGTCCTGAATAGTCAGGCGATTGATCATGTAGGACGTCAATTCGGGCACCAGCAGTTCGCCTTCGTCGTTGGTGTAGCCGGCAATGCTGTCGTACAGCTTGACCGGCACGTTGCTCTTGCCGGACACCTTGACGACCGCAAAACTGTCGTTGACCGGGCGGCCATTGTAGATGCCGTCGTCCAGAAAGGCCACGCCGCCGGCCCAGGAAAAGCCGAGGTTGCTTTGGCCGGTTTTCGAAACATTGTAATTGCCGGTCGCGATGCCTCTTTCATCGTTGTATTGGCTGCGCAGCGAGCCGTAAACGTTACCGCCTTCGCTGTTCAGGGCGAGGTTGTAACCGAGTCCGAGGCCGCGGGTATTGAATTTTTGTATGGCCAGTTCCTGCGCGAGGGCGGCATCGCCTTCCTGGCCGATTTGATACGATGCCATATCGAAGTATTTGCGTTGCCCCTCGCCCGGATAATAGCGCAGGGTCAGCGAGATGCTGTTGTCGGTCGCGGCATCGAGTCCGGCTTTTGCGGCAAACGCAATGTTGATCGCGCTGCCGATCTGCTTTTGATACATCAGCGCCAGATAGTGCTGCGCAGGCCGCTGTTCCTCGACGGTATGCGCATAATCGACGCTGATGTTGCCGAGCGCCGCATGGCTGTAGCCGATCGAAGCATTCCACTGGTACTTTTGCGGACGCGCGCCGTTTGCTCCGAAGCCGCCGTCATAATCGCGGCTGAGATAGTTGAACGTCGAGGAGCCGTAAAAACGTTGCAAACGAAACAGATAACCGGCCAGGCCTGCATAATGCGTTCCGTGTTCGCCGGTTTCGCCGGCGACGGCGAGATTGAATTTATGGTTGGCGAATGCCGCGATATTGATCGAAGGGCTGAGCAGCATTTTGCGCCCGTCCGAAGCGAAGGCGATGCCGGCCGTCAATTGGTTGTCGAAGCCGTAGCGATGAAATCCGGAGACCAGCGGATGGCCATAGCCCCAGTTGTTTTGCTCGAGGTTTCGCTGCATGCCGACGCTGTAGTTGTATTCGTGCAGGCCGGCTTTCAACAACTGGTTGGAGGTAAAGGCCGGAACGCTCAGGGTGCGCTGCTTGCCGTATGCATCGGTCAACAGCAGCGTCGAATTGTAGCCGGCATATTGACCGATGTCCGAAAACAGCACGCGTCCAGGAGACAAATCCCATTCCTTGATTTTTTGCCCGTTCGAAATCAATTCCGCATGGGTGGCCGATTCGATCATCGTTTCGAGGTCGAGGTCCGGGTAGGCGCGGAAATTCCGATCGACGTAAAACTTGGTGCCCCAGGAGATGCCGCCCAGGTTGCGGCTGGCCAGCAAGGGTTGGGCGGGCGGCGTAAAATCGCCGAGCGTCAGGCTGCGGAAGTTCGGCGCGTCGTCCCAAATCAGATTGGTCAATTGGCGATGAATATTGATGGCGCCGTGATTGCCGCCGGCGTAACCGGCGGTCAGGCTGTTGAAAGCAAACCATTGCCCGTGGTTGATGCCGGCATCCAGCGGCAGGTTGAAGCCTTCGATGCCCTGGGTGTCCGAAAAATGGCCTTGCAATTGGTAGTTCAGGAAGCCGGAAAACGCGGCCTGGCGGATCGGTTCGCGGTCCGGAGCGTAAGCCGACGCCGCCTTGTCTTTTTGAATTACCGTGTCTTCGAACCAGTCGGGCGGAATGGTCAGTCTCAGCTCGTCCAGGGCGTCGCCGAGTTCGAACTTCAACTCCGGCAGCGACCTTAAATCGACTTGCTCGCCGGCGCTGCCGTCCAGTTTGTCTTTTTTAATGTGGAAGCTGTACAGCAGCTTTTTATCGACGACGACCTCATTTTTGCCGTTGAACGCCAGAAACTGTTGCCCTAGGTTCTGGCCGTTCACGACGACGTCCATGATCGCTTGCTGCATGGCGTCCGCGGCAGGCTGCCGGCCCGCCGGCGTCAGCGCCAAAGCGAGCGCGCACGGAAGCCAGCACCGCCGGATCAAGGCCTGCCCCTTTGCGTGAAGCGGAATTACAGCGACGGCAGACAGGCATCTTTACGGAGCGGCAGCGTCAGAGGATAATTTTCCGCTTGCTGTTCGAGCGTAAAATTAAAGGTGACTTCGCTTGCGCCCTTGCACGACTTGCCGTCAACCGGGACCTCGATGAAGACCCGGCGTCCCGGAAGTATGCGCATCACCGCGCGTTCGACGTCGGTGCCGCCCTTCATTTCGACGCGCAATTTTTTGATGTACACGTGATATTGGCCGACATTCCTGACCGCGACCGACCAGCCGCCTGTGGTTTGTTTGACCTCGTCGATTTTCAGCTCCGGCGCCGGAATGTCCGACGACGGCATCGCAAACATCGGGACGCTGAGGCGCATCAGCCAATTGATGCCGGAATTGACCTTGTCCTTGGCTTGTTGCTCCGGCGTGCGTACCGGCGGCAATTCTTCGAGGATCAGGCGGTACGATTTTTCGGTCGGCGGAAAATTGCCGTTATAGCCGATGCGGATCGATTTTTCCTGATGCGGCGGAATATTCAGCAGGCGCGGAAAAAACACGAAGTCGCCGATGTCGGTTTCGATGAACTTGCCTTGTTCGTCCATATCCCAGCTTTTGGCCGAAGCCTGAATGTCGATCGCGGTGTCGCCCTGGTTCGCGAGCGTGATCGAATCGGTTTTTTTGTCCGGCGACAATAGAATTTTCAGCGGATAAATCTGTATCGGTCCGCCGGCCGGCGCATCTGCCGCGAACAGCAAAAACAAGAGCAAGCCTAAGCCAATTTTTTTCATGTGTACTCTGCCTCAATTAAATTTCTTTGCGCGTTACCAGCCGACCGTATAAACGACGGTGTCGCTATAGGTGCCCACCGCGGCGGGAATCACGCCGGGGACCAGGGTCGCGGTAATGTTGTAAATCTGCTGGCTGCCGTTGCCGATCAATCCGAAACGGTAGTCGAGCCCCGGGGTCGTATTGCTGCCGCCGTAAGCCGCCATGCCGGTATCGCCGAGCAGCGTGCCGTTTTCTTTCAACTCATAGGCGATGAAATTGCCGCCGTTGCCGAGCCGCCTTTGGCTGCCCGACCAATACAGCCCTTGGTCTGCGCCCCAGACATAGGCCAATCCGCTCGAACACGTGATGCCGATCTGGGCGCTTTGGCTCGGGATGGCCGAAGTCGAAGCGCCGGCCGGCGCGTTGCCGAAATTGATCGCGGTCGGCGGCGAACTGATCGAGCAACTGTCCATCAGGGTCAGCGTGACGATCAGCGTCGCCGTTTTCTTGGCGTTGTTCGGCGAGTTGACGATGATCGAATCGGTATAGATGCCGCTCGGCGTATTGGCCGGCACCGCGGCGCTAAAGTACGCGAGTTGCGTACTGACGCCTCTGGAAATGGTGTAAGGGCTACCCAATGCATTCGCCGCGCCGGTTGCCGGATCGCCGCCCCACAGCGAGGTGTCCGGTTGGCGCACCGTATAGGAAATGTACTGGCCGGTTACGGCGCTGAACAACTGCCGCGAAGTACCGGAAAAATGGCTGCCGGGTCCGATCACGACCAAATCGGTGTCGCCGGCGTTGCCGTTACAGGTTTCGGTCAGCTCCGCGTTCTGAGTTTGCATGCCGCCGGTGCCGAAGGAAATCGGCGCGAACGTGGCCGGCGCTGCCGTGATCGAAGTACAGGTCAATGCGGCCTGGGCGGCGTTGTCTAAGCAGGAGCCGAACAAAACAAGCAAACACAGATTTCGGATTGGCATCATCATTCAAACAGGCTTCCGATCGAAGCGCTTACCACGCCACGGTATAAGTGATCGTGTCCGCATACGTTCCGGGCGCCGGCATGGTGCCTTGTGCGGTCGCGGTGATTGTGACCGAGGTCACCGTCGAGGCGAAATTGTGCGGAGGTTTGCCGGCATCGGTCGTTTGCGTCATGCCTAAGGCTTGCGCGGCCGCCAGGTTGTCGCCGATTTCGGTGCCGTTTTCGGTCAGGGTATAGGGAATGTAGGCGCCGGCATTCGTCATCCGGCGCGTCGCGCCGCTCCAATTGGCGCCCGCATTGACGCCGAGATAATAATTGCCGTCGCAGGAGACCGAAATGGTCGTGGTGACCGGCGATGGCGCCGCACTGCCGGTCACCGCATTGCCGAAGGTCACGGCGGCCGGCGCGCTGACCGTGCAGGCGGCGACCACGGTCAACTGCACTTGCTGCGACGCGCCGGCCGATACGAAGGCTTCGGCAGGACCGCCTGTCAACATCGGCAGCACAACGCACAAGGCGCGCTTGATCAGGGTTTTGATCGGGTTTTGAACTTTCGAATACATGGGCGCCATTTGGCAAAAGGGGATGTTCGGCATGGCTGTCGTTTACCGCCGCCGTGCCGAAGTCCTTCAGGGTTGGGTTAGGGTGAGTCGCTTCCCGCATCGTCTGTGGGGTAGGGCATTTAACAAAAACGGGAAGCTGTTTTTGCCGGTATCCTGAATGCAATCAGCAGCGGTAAGGCTCGAAGCGGATCGACAGTCGGGCCTAGAATTGCTTTTCTTGCGCCTTAAAATTCCACGACGATGAACACGGTGTCGATGTGCGGCTTACGATCAAAAGGCGACGGTATAAGTCACCGTATCCGAATGAATGCCGGCGATCGCAGTGCTGGGAATGGCGGCGATGTCCGCGGTGATCGGATAGTTTTGCGCCGAGCCCGTGCCGGTAGCGTTTACAACTGCATTTTCAGTCGTGCCTTCGGTATAGCTAGGATCCTTCGCGTTAAGTCCGACGTCCCCTAACAGGTTGTTGCCGTTCTTGAGCTGATACCCGATCAGGCTGCTGCCGTTTTTCAAAAAATGCGTGCCGGTCAGGTAGTTTTGCCCGCCGTTGACGCCGAAGGCATAAGATTTATCGGCCGGGCAGGTGATTTGCACGGTGCCGGCATTGACGTCGATCTGTGCAGGGTCGGATGCGGCAGAGGTGCCGAAAGATACCGCGTTCGGCGATGTAATGCTGCATGTGGCGGTGACTGTCAGGCTGTAGGTGGTGTTGCTGCCGGCTTGTCCGGCCAGCGCGTCGTGCGCGGTGACGAACAGAACGGAACTGATGGCGGTAGCGATGATTTTTTTCATGATGAGCCTCTGCTGGGTAATGATTTGCGAAAAACGAAACATGGGGTTGCCCCCAAACATTCCGTTGCTTCAATTGGCATGAACTCCATGTCGGCGAAGGCGAATTCGGCGCCGGCCGGACATTTAATTACGATCCGCTCACAAAATTAGTATGAATATTTCCAAACCCTGTGCGCGGTTCGCAAAAATGAGAACGAGTTCTCAGAATTTCTGTAAATATATAGTTTGGATTCGATATGGAGTTTGTTTGGTATTACCGTGCGGGCTATGTTGACCTGGAGTTAACTCATTCAATCACAAGCTGTTTCTAAGAAAGCGGCTAGCATTCTTGCTATGTTGCTAATAATATTGGAAAAAATTCATTTTTTTTCTTGGCAGGCGCAGTCATTGCCGAAGGGCGGATGCAAAAATTTAGGATGCCGCGCGACCGCAATTATTCCTGCCGATCCCGCATTTAAACGGCGATGTAAAAAATCGTTATTTGAAGGTGGGCGTTGTTCCGGAGCCCGAAGCCGGACGGGATATGCATCCTTTCCGTAATGTTTCAACGGACTTGGGCACATGTGCTGATTTGTGTGTGCGGACAGTCTTTAATCCTTAAAACCGCAGTGAGTCCACGAAAAGCACGAAAGACACGAAATAAATCAAGGTGGTAGATCGCGTGATTCGATCCCCCGGAGGGTGTCGCTTTTCTAAGCAATAACTTGCTGAATTTTTTCGTGATTTTGGTGTGTTTTGTGGATCAACTGATTTTTCTAGGTTAAACGTTTGGGACGGGGTTGCCAACCCCGTCCCGCTTAGGGTGCCCGACATGCCGCAGCGAGCAGGTGCGGGCTTTTTAGGCCTGTTCGATCAGGCTCGGGTCGTAATCGTCCGGGGCTTCGAAGCCGAGTAGATTCAGCACGGTCGCGGCGATGTTCGACAGGCCCGCTGCCTTTAGATCCTGGCGCAAGCGGTAAGCCGGGTCCGCGTCGCCGGAGACCAGTACGAACGGCACCGGATTCAGGGTGTGCGAGGTCTTGGCCTTGGTGCGGCCTTCTGCATCCCGGGTCACGTTGCCCTTTTTATCCAATTCGTACATTTCGTCGGCGTTGCCGTGGTCGGCGGTGATGAGCGCGGTGCCCTTGGCTTCCAGAATTACCGGAATCAGGCGCGCCAATTGCAGGTCCAGGCCCTGCATCGCGGTGATCGCCGCCTCGAAATTGCCGGTATGGCCGACCATGTCGCCGTTGGCGTAGTTGACCCGGAGGTAGCGGTACTTGCCGCTGCGGATCGCGTCGATCAGGGCGTCGGTGATCTCGGCGCATTTCATCCATGGGCGCTGTTCGAATGGCACGACATCGCTCGGGATTTCGACGTAGGTTTCCTGCGTCTCGTCGAATTTGCCGCTGCGGTTGCCGTTCCAGAAATAGGTCACGTGGCCGTACTTTTGCGTTTCGCTGATCGCGTATTGCGCAATGCCGTTCTTGGCCAGGTATTCGCCCATCGTTCTATCGATCGCGGGCGGCTGCACCAGAAAGCGCGGCGGCAGATGGGTGTCGCCGTCGTACTGCATCATGCCGGCATAGGTGACTTTCGGCAGCGGCCCGCGCTGGAACGCGGTGAAATGCTCTTCGGTGAAGGCGCGGGAAATTTCGATCGCGCGGTCGCCGCGGAAGTTGAAGAACACCACCGCGTCGCCGTCGACAATCGGCCCCACGGGTTTACCGTCCTTCACGATCACGAAGCCGGGCAAATCCTGGTCGATCACGTTCGACTCGTTGCGATAGGTCACGATCGCTTCGTGGGCGCTGGCGAATTGCCGGCCCTCACCACGCACGTGGATGTCCCAGCCGCGCTGCACCATCGCCCAGTGCGCTTCGTAACGGTCCATCGTGATCGTCATGCGGCCACCGCCTGAGGCGATCGCGACATCGAAGGCGGGGCTGCGCAGGCCATCCAGAAAGGCTTCGAACGGATCGACGTAATCCAGCGCCGAGGTTTCGCCGACGTCGCGTCCGTCCAGCAGGATATGCAGGCGCACCTTGGCCACGCCTTCTTTCTTGGCTTGTTCCAGCATCGCGCGCAGATGGTCGATATGCGAATGCACGTTGCCGTCGGAGAACAGGCCGAGAAAATGCAGGGTGCCGCCTTGTTTGGCGGCAGCCACGATTTCGTGCCAAGCCTGGCCTTGCCACAAGTGGCCTGTGGCGATCGATTCGGCCACCAGTTTGGCGCCCTGGGCGAACACGCGTCCCGCGCCGATCGCGTTGTGGCCGACTTCGCTATTGCCCATGTCCTCGTCGCTGGGCATGCCGACCGCTTTGCCGTGCGCGAGCAAGGTGGTCATTGGAAAATTCGCCATCAGGCGGTCCAGCATCGGGGTGCGCGCGGATTTGACCGCATCGCCGTCCTCGCGCGGAGAAATGCCCACGCCATCGAGCACGATCGTGACGACGGGACCTGGACAAGCGGAAAAGCGGGAAGATTTTTCTAATTTCATAGGGTTACGAGGGAGTAAAAAATAAGCGGAATGAATAAAAGTGGGCCGTTGCGGCGAAAAACGCTTATTTTACCATGTGTTGGTCGTAGAGCGGTTTCGCATCACGACGGTATGGACGCAGAGGGTAGGGAGCCAACAGTAGGCGCTTTAGGCGGCGCTGGAGCAGTTGCCGAGCAAACCGCCTTTGGCGAAGTTGCAAAGAAGGGAAAAGATGGAAAAAATTCGGTTGTCTTGATTTGTGAAAAATTCGGATTTATTGGCTTCGATGACGGTCGATTGCTGGCGCGAAGCCGTCCTACAATTGATGGGTTTTGTTGTCGCTCTACCCATCTACGGCCCTTGGTGGCAAGCGACAGTAACAATTTTCCTAGCATAAGCTATGATTACCTCTAACAAAGCCCTCAAGAAGTGAAAATTTTATCAGCTTTGAATGTTGATGGAGTTATTACGACGAATTGGGGGTATAAGTAACAAATTGATTATGCAAGGTTATTTTTTTTAAATGTAAATTTTAAGTTTTGCAATTAAATCAAGATAATTCTCAATTAAAATTTTTAAAAGAGGTGTTTATGTTTTGGTTTTGGTTTACTTTAATATTTACAATCATTATAGTTGTAGGTGTAAAGGACCATAGAAATGAGCAAAAAAAAATAGCTTTAATGACACCTGAGAGAAGGAGAAGATATCTTGAGGAAAAACAAAATCGCTTAATAGAAGCGAACAAAAAATGGGAAGATATTGATAAATCTAATAAATATGGAAATGTCAATGCGGAGCTGATTTGTCCTCACTGCCAAGCTAAAGGTAAGGTTCGTGTAAAACCAATTATAGTTAAGAAAGGAATAAGTGGCGCTAAGGCTACGGGTGCAATATTAACAGGAGGAGTATCTTTACTTGCTACAGGTTTATCGAGAAAAGAAGCTAATACACAAGCATATTGCGATAAATGTAAATCAACATGGCATTTCTAAAAAATAAGTGATAAGAAGTGCGTAGTATGGGTAGAGGCGCTAGCCGAAACCCATCGATCGAAGTCCATCAATCGTAATTGAAATCATCTGTCTCCACGCCGCCCGCCCAATCCGAAGAACACAAGCCTAATCTGACATATCGTGAAACGACGAATAAGGCCAATCCGCGACTTGTCGCACATAACCATGTTTCACCGGGTTAAAATGAATATAATCCACGTGCAGCGTATAATCTTGCTCGTTACGGATGGCATGTTCCCAAAATCGGCGCTGCCATATTCCTCGTTCCTGTTTTTGCATACGACTTTTGGATATGCGCTCGCCTTTTTCGATCTCTCTGGAAAACGCCGATTTAATTTGTCGCCAGCGTAGGCTAAAATCGTCGTCGCCTTTCGGTAAAGTCCATAGTGTATGCAGGTGATCCGGCAACACTACAATCGCATCGATTTGAAATGGATGAGTCTGTTTGATTTCACGAAAAGCACCGCGTAAGGCGTCGATGTGTTCTGTCAGCAGGTTCCGTTTCCGTTCCGCCAAATTGACCGTGAAAAAATAGGCTCCGCCTTTTAGCCGATAGCGACGATAATCAGTCATCTTTTTTTCCGTAATCTCAATTGATGGGTTTCGCTGCCGCTCTACCCATCCTACGGCCCTATTTCGGCCGCTTGGGAAGTGGGGCGGACCATTCCATTAGGTCTTGCAAAGTAGCATAGATCATTATCATTCAAGATGATTAAATGCAAGACCCCGTCGTTTTGCGGCGTGCCGGGTTGGGCAGACTACTCATGAACACAGCGTAACTCTAAGGCTGACCATTTGCCGCCAGCATCTAAACAAGAATCAGAAGCAAGATATTCTCTGATGCTTGGGATTATACCCAAAATGCTTGCGAGGATAAGGAGTACAACAGCAGCTCTGCTTAGAGAAGGCAAGCTGCCAATAAGAAGAAATACGCCAACGCCAGCGAGGAGGAAAGCTAACGCCCACGACAAGAAATTGCCTGCGCTGAATAGCCACCCCTCGGGGTTAGGCGTGGGCGGACCACCAGCAAGCCAAGCTCGATAAAAAGCACTGTTGAGGTAAACGATAAAAAGGGCAATGCCAGCGAGTAGCAAACTCCAGCGAACAGTTATTTTCACAATGTTCATGACGATGCCTAACGTAAAGTAGATACTTATTCAGGTGCATATTAAATTTCCGTTATCGGTGTATAACGCCACTCTGACAACCTGGCAAACTAAGCGCTACGCTATTCAATTATGGATAGCGACCGTAGGCTAACGAGAAACACACCGCCAAAACATCTCGATCAAGCCCGCGACCGGCTTCGCATCCATCACCATTGGCGCATTGTAACAGTCATGCCGAGTAGACTCATTTGGCCTGGATTAAGCGTTCTTTCGATAACTCCTACAACCTTGTAGTCGTACCCATCTACCGATCTTTTTCATCAACCCGCACCGTACCCGCACCGGAATGCGCCCTTAACGTTGGCACATACATCGCCTCGGCATAAACCGGCGGCACGTTGAAGACACCTCCGGCGGTTGCCTTGGCGCGGTAGCGGTACTCGGCCATCTCGGTGCTGACCGTACCGTACAGGGCCGTAGGTACGATTAGCGTAGCGTAATCGTACGCATGTGGGGCGCGACAACATTCCTCCGATTACGCTATCGCTAATCGGAGCTACTTACTTGATGGATTGGTTAGCCAATCTTTAGCTCCATGGGACTTTCTCATTACGCGCAAATGATTCTAGACGCTGCTTTGTAATACGCTGATTTGCATGGTTTTCTGTTCCGGTGCCGGAAAGTGTGTAGTTTGATTGCGCGGCTAACCATTCGACAAACTCAGAGCGTGAATGAAAGGTGAGTCGCTCCCAACTGTCAAGCGGCTTACAATACCACTTAGATAGCTCCTGTTCACTGGGGATACTCCCATCTATCACTTCGCCATAGAGGTATTGGCCATCGGCAAATTGAAGTCCCATGCCGCAATAGTCACGGTGTCCATATAACAAGGCATCACCCCGGGCAAGGCGGTCTGCGACTGCGGATGCGAGTGATACCCCATATTGTTCTAACGAATGGCTAATTTCATCACACATGGTTGAGGTAATTTCCGAAAGACTAACGTAGAGCTAAGCCGACCGCTGGAGCGTAGCGGAAGCGGGTCGGCTTGAGCGCCATGTTAGGCAAGCTGGATTCCGTGAAATGATGGGCTACACAGTCGTTCATTCACTTTACCGTGCTAAAT
>Ga0208625_100251_pt1 | contig 14054 bp, 11 predicted proteins | sample LakWasMeta8_HOW4_2_FD_183858 | JGI IMG/M metagenome (GOLD analysis project Ga0208625, IMG submission 183858) | Freshwater sediment methanotrophic microbial communities from Lake Washington under simulated oxygen tension - Sediment Metagenome... | ecosystem: Environmental > Aquatic > Freshwater >... | reverse complement strand
CTGGCGCGGCTAGGCATCGACGACCAAGATGTCGAGTCTTACGCAAATGATTTATCCGGAATGCTGGATCTGATGACTCAGATGAGTGAGCTCGATACCAACAACGTCATCCCGATGGCCCACCCGCTGGACCAAATACAACGATTACGGCCCGACGTCGTTACCGAACATAATCAACGCGAGCATTTCCAAGCCATTGCACCACAAGTCGAAGACGGGCTTTATCTGGTGCCCAAAGTCATTGAGTAAAGGAACCCCCCTCCCATGTACAACCTTACCATTGCCGAGCTGGCCAAAGGCCTGCGCGCTGGCGAATTTTCAAGCGTTGAACTGACGCAAACTTACCTACAAAGAATTCACCAACATAGCGAGCTCAACGCCTATGTTACCGTCACTGACGAACTGGCCTTACAACAAGCCAAAGCCGCTGACGCAAGATTAGCCAGTGGCGACGCAAGCCTACTGACCGGCATCCCGATCGCCCAAAAAGACATTTTCTGCACACTAGGTGTAAAAACGACCTGCGGCTCAAAAATGCTGGATAACTTTATCGCGCCTTACAACGCCACCGTGGTCGACAAACTCAATCAGGCCGGTGCGGTGATGTTGGGTAAAGTCAACATGGATGAATTTGCGATGGGCTCATCGAATGAGACCAGTTATTACGGCCCAACCAAAAATCCCTGGAACACCAACACCGTTCCCGGCGGCTCGTCCGGCGGCTCGGCGACAGCCGTTGCTGCGCGTTTAGCCGTTTGCGCCACCGGCACCGATACCGGCGGCTCGATTCGTCAACCCGCTGCGCTGTGCGGCATCACCGGCTTGAAACCGACCTATGGCCGCGTGTCACGCTATGGCATGATTGCCTACGCCTCCAGCTTGGATCAAGGCGGCCCGATGACCCGCAGCGCCGAAGATGCAGCTATGCTGTTGCAAACCATGGCAGGATTTGACGAAAAAGATTCCACCAGCGTTGATCAACCCGTTCCTGATTACCTGGCTGACCTGAACAAACCATTGACCGGTTTAAAAATCGGCCTACCCAAAGAGTTTTTTACCGCCGATTTAAACAGCGATATGGCCGCAACCTTAGATGCAGCCATTTACCACTATCGTCAGCTGGGTGCTGAAGTTAAAGAAATCAGCATGCCCACTTTGAAGATGGCGATTCCCGCTTATTACGTTATCGCACCGGCAGAATGCTCAGCCAATTTGTCACGCTTTGATGGCGTGCGTTTTGGTTATCGTTGTGAAAATCCTGCTGATTTAGCTGACCTTTACACACGCTCACGCGGTGAAGCCTTCGGCAAAGAAGTTAAACGCCGTATTTTGATGGGTACTTACGCGCTGTCTGCCGGCTATTACGACGCTTACTACATCAAAGCCCAAAAAGTTCGCCGCCTGATCAGCGATGATTTCAAAAATGCGTTAGCCGAAGTTGACGTCATCATGGGCCCGGTCACGCCAACGCCCGCATTCGGCATTGGCGAAAAACTGGCCAACCCGATTGAAATGTATTTGTCCGATATTTACACCATTGCCATCAACCTCGCGGGCTTACCGGCCATCTCCATCCCAGCCGGATTTATCAATGGCTTGCCCGTGGGCCTGCAAATCATCGGTAATTACTTTGATGAAGCCAGACTGTTAAACGTCGCCCATCAATACCAACAAGCCACCGATTGGCATCAACAAGTACCTAAGGGTTTCGAGTAAAGAGGAAGCGTCATGGCGAAAATCACCGATCTGTCGCAACTGGATTTAAATGGCACCTACAGTTACGCCGATTATTTGACCTGGCAATTAGCGGAAACGGTTGAGCTGATCAAAGGCAAGATCATGGCGATGTCGCCTGCGCCCAATTTGAAGCACCAAAACGCAATTACCAATTTGGGCGGCTCGTTATATCAATATTTTCACAAAAGGCCCTGCAAACTTTTTTACGCGCCTTTTGACGTCAAACTCTACAACAGCCAAAAGTCAAAGCTATCCGACCAGGATGTTTTCAGCGTGGTACAGCCCGACTTATGTGTGATTTGTGATAAAGACAAGCTTACCGAACAAGGCTGTAACGGCGCGCCGGACTGGATCATCGAAATCCTCTCGCCTGGTAACAGCAAAAAAGAAATGCGCCTGAAATACGATCTTTACCAAGAAAACGGCGTTACCGAATACTGGCTGGTTTATCCCTACGAACAAGCCGTTTATCAGTTTGTGCTGGATCAAACCACCGAAAAATATCAGCTGTTCGCCATGGTTGCCGGTGACGAATTAGCAACGCCCTTTCTTTTCCCCGAACTTCACATTGATTTAGCCGACGTTTTTGCCGAATAGCTAACAAGGAACCACAAAATGACCACCCAATGGGAAACCGTAATCGGCCTGGAAATTCATACCCAGCTTGCCACCCAATCAAAAATATTTTCCGGTGCTTCCACCGCTTATGGCGCGGAACCCAACACCCAAGCCTGTGCCGTTGACTTAGGTTTGCCTGGCGTACTGCCGGTATTAAATGAAGAAGCCGTGCGCATGGCTGTCACCTTCGGACTGGCTATCGACGCGCATATCGCGCCGCATTCAATCTTTGCCCGGAAAAATTACTTTTACCCGGATTTGCCTAAAGGCTATCAAATCAGCCAGATGGACTTGCCAATCGTCGGCAACGGCCACCTGGATATTGAAGTCGACGGCGAAACCAAACGCATCGGCATCACCCGCGCGCATTTGGAAGAAGATGCCGGTAAATCATTGCACGAAAACTTCCATGGCCTAACCGGTATCGATCTCAACCGCGCCGGTACACCGCTGCTGGAAATCGTCTCCGAACCGGACATGCGTTCTGCCAAAGAAGCCGTTGCCTACATGCGTAAACTGCATGAACTGGTGCGTTATCTGGAGATTTGTGACGGCAACATGCAGGAAGGCTCGTTCCGCTGCGATGCCAACGTCTCGGTACGCCCCAAAGGCCAAGCTGAATTCGGCACCCGCGCGGAAATCAAAAACATCAATTCCTTCAAATTCGTCGAAAAAGCCATCAACCACGAAATTGAACGACAAATTGAAGTCATCGAAAACGGCGGTAAAGTCGTGCAGGAAACCCGGCTTTACGATGCCAACAAAGACGAAACCCGCTCCATGCGCAGCAAGGAAGAAGCCAACGACTACCGTTACTTCCCCGATCCGGATTTATTGCCGGTCATCATCAGTGAAGATTTCAAGGAACAAGTCAAAGCCACCTTGCCGGAATTGCCGCACGCCAAAAAACAACGTTTTATCGAGCAATACGGCCAAGACGACGAAAGCGCCACCACCTTGACCTCGTCACGCGAACTGGCCGATTTTTACGAAGCGGTAGTTAAAGGCTCCGGCGTTGAAGCCAAACTGGCAAGCAACTGGATGACCGGCGACGTGCTCGGCGCGTTAAACAAAGCCGGTCTGGAAATCAGCGATTGCCCAGTCAGCGCCGAACGCTTGGCAGGCCTGTTAAAACGCATCGCCGACAACACCATCTCCGGCAGAACCGCCAAACAGGTGTTCGACAAACTCTGGAACGGCACCGCGACCGCGGATGAAATCATCGAGCAGGAAGGCTTAAAGCAGATCACCGACACGGGCGCGATTGAAGCCATCGTCGACAAAGTGATTGCCGCCAACCCTATTCCAGTCGAACAATACCTGTCGGGTAAAGACAAGGCGCTCATGGCCTTGGTAGGCCAAATTATGAAGGAAACCCAAGGCAAGGCCAATCCGGGGGAAGTGAATAAGATGTTGATTGAAAAACTTAAAAAATAAGGAAGAACAATGGGCGTCGAAACTAAACGTAAGCAACTTCATTACCGTAAAGCAAGTTTTTTAAAGCCGCTGGGACGTCCTTTACAGGATTTATTAGAAGAAGCGTTAAACAAATTGACGCCAGTTAAGCAAAGATTTGAAAACTTAAATATTGATTCACCTGATGAATCCTGGAGGCGATTTATAAATACACATCGAGCCGCCCTAGGTATGCAATTTGGAAATTTGATGCTCTATGCCAATGAACAAAACAGAGCAATTATTGCTATAGATGAAAGTGCCGATGAGCTTAACGTTGAACAAATTGCTCCACCTAAGTCAAATGATGGCAAACGAAGAGAATTTTTAGATTCCATTCTCTATTATGGGATCAAAGGCAATCATATTGTTTTGCTTCAATCTATGTCATTACGCGCTAGAGAACTGGAATTACATCTAAATTGGCTTCTACGCACCGCTAATCTGATAGATCAAAACAATGCTGTTTACCTAAATAATTTCGCTCCGCGTATGACACAAGAAAAAATGGAGAATGCCGAGGTCAAATCAGTCAAACTTGGAACGCCCCTTTATGATCATTATGAACAAGTTACGGAAGTCGTACAGGGTAATAAAAAATCGGTAAAATTTAGACCGTTTGGTGAAGGCGTTGATATTCTTAAAGCGTTAGCGCCAAATCGATTTGCTGAGTTATCGTGGGATGAATTAGAAGCTTCTTCAAATCTTGAAGTATTTGTTGAAGTTACTTACAAACGTCAGACAGATGGCCGTTCGCAACAATTGTTAAATAACCTAACCACAGCTCTTCGTCATGCAGGTGATGATGATATTCGCATTGAGTTAAAAGATGGTTCGGTTGTTAATGGTTCTGAATTGCAGATTAAAAGTTTTAAGAGCATATCGGCGTATAACGGATTACTCGATCCGAGCGATGTCTTCTCTAAAATGAGTGAATGGTTATTAGAAAGTCTGGAACGAGGAATAATTGATGCCGAGTAATAATAATGAATACATCCATAGTTATTTCTGTAATAAACATAATAGGGTCATTAGCCTTATTAATAGGCGGCGAATTTCTTCTGGTTCAAAACACTAGCTTACTAGATACAGCAGTAGAAAGTGTAACTGCTATTTGTACGTTATTAGCAATTCTAGTCCCAATAATATGGCATGGAATTAACAGACTAAATAGCTTAGATGACCTTGAGGGCTTAAAAGATGAACATATCAAACTAATTCAATTGAAAGTTAGATCTATAAAGAAAACATTATATTTTCGAAGTGTATGGATTTTATTGACCGTATTTTTATTGTTTATTTTTTCAAAAATTCGTAGTTTTTCCCCTTTAATAGAAATTATATTATCAATCATCATCCCTTTTGCCTTATCTACTTTTTGGACCAACACAATAAGCTTTATTGGTTTTTTTATTTCTATTGACCAACTTAGACAAAAGGTTGCAGAAATAAAGAAGAAAGAAAAAGCCCGACGTAAACTTATCGATGAGTTATTAAAAGACCGCCACTCTCAGCCCCTTCAATCTGATCCATATTTAGAAAGTTATCGGAAAGTTTTCGACGACCAACAGAATCAGCCAGTTGATTTAAAAAACATTGATCACCCTGATTAATCAGCTCCGATATTCACATACTGCTATGCCAACCAAACAAAAAATCAAACAACTATCCGACCAATACGCCGCCCGGTTGAAATCAGTGATTGATAACCGAGTTGCTGAAATGCAGGCAGATGATGTTTCGCACTATTTGATTTACCAAGTGCTTGGCATTCAGGAAGCAGAAGGCCATTTGATAGACATTTATCAAAATAAAGGCCGATTCCTATACAAATACGCTGGCTCGTTTCTGGAAGAAGCCAGCAAACTCTGCTTCAAGGAAGCATTTCCCGATTCCGGCTCGTTGCGAATCCCCAATACGCGCGGCCAACGCCCCAAAACATTTGAGATCGACTGCCTCGTTGGCAACGACGCGCTGGAAATTAAATGGAAAGATGCGACAACCGATGGTGACCACATCACTAAAGAGCACACCCGGATTCAGGTTATTGCTGATGCCGGTTACACGCCGATTCGAGTGATGTTTTACTACCCCAATCGAAAACAAGCTATCCGTATTCAGGAAACCTTAGCCACACTTTATGAAGGAATCGGTGGTCATTACTTCTACGGCGAGTCGGCTTGGGATTTTGTCCGTACCCAAACATCAATTGATCTTAAATCAATACTTGAAGAAATTGCTGCCGAACGTAGCGTGGAAACGCCATGACCGAGCTAAGCAGCGAAGTCAGACTGGGCGATTGTTTGGAGTTGATGTCCAACATTGCCAGTGATTCCGTCGATTTGATCTATCTTGATCCACCATTCTTCACCAATCGCCATCACTCGTCCATCAACCGAGACAGAACGCAAACATTCAGTTTTAGTGATGCCTGGAACGGACTCAGTGAATATGGTGAGTTTATGGAATTGCGACTTAGACAAATCCACCGTATTCTAAAAAATACCGGATCGGTATTTGTGCATTGCGACAAAAATGCCAACTTCTTACTGCGTGTGTTGCTAGATGAAATTTTCGGCAGGGAGCAATTCAGATCAGAAATTATCTGGAGCTATCGACGCTGGTCGAATTCTGCCAAAGGCTTGATGCCCGCCCACCAGACCATTTTTTTCTACTCCAAAACTGCACAGTTCAAATTCAATCGAATCTATTCCCCGTATTCGGAAACCACTAACGTCGACCAAATACTTCAGCTCCGTGCCAGAGACAAACATGGGGTTTCTACTTATGCGACAGATGCACATGGTGAAGTCATTTATAGTGGTGACAAAAAAGGTGTCCCGCTCAGTGATGTTTGGGAGATTCCGTTCCTCAATCCCAAAGCCAAGGAGCGGACAGGTTACCCGACGCAAAAACCGGTGTTATTGTTGGAACGGGTGATTGAGATAGCAAGTGATCCCGGCGATTTAGTATTGGATCCATTTTGCGGCAGCGGCACAACCTTGGTAGCGGCAAAGCTTCTTGGACGACATTCAATCGGAATGGATTGCGCATCGGAAGCCGTAGAGTTAACAAAAAGCAGGCTGACTCTGCCCGAAAAAACCGAATCCAACTTATTAAAAAAAGGCCGTTCGTCTTATGCCAATGCCGACCATGAATTATTGCAAATACTCACAGGCCTAGACTTTGTGCCAGTACAACGCAACGCCGGCATTGATGCATTTTTGAATACCTCTATTGATGCTTCACCAGTACCTATCCGCATTCAACGGCAAGACGAATCATTAGGCGATGCGGTAAATAAACTGGCACGTGCTATCAAATCAAAAAACGCCCTGTTAGCAATTTTAGTTCGTACTCATGACGATTCAATTGCACTTTTTGAAGATGAAATTCCCAAGTTCATCAAATTAGTGGACGCAACAGCACTTCAAATTAGACAATCATTAGCAACAAAAATCACCAATATAATGAAGCAAAATTCATCTATGTCGTTGCCAACCAACAACCAAAATACTCAGATAGTTCCGTAAATTGAGCTGTGCGCACCTTACATTTGAAATCAGACTTTCTGAAAAACCAGTGATCGAGGATGGAATTTTCCCGTATGCCACGCCAAGCGCCGGAGTTTTTGGCGGGATTAGCCCATTAGGGGCGATCAGGGGTGCATCGTGTTGGCAGAGGGTCAGGATGGCTCTTCTGGTAATCCCCGTCAAAAGTGAGGAGCACAGGAAGCAAGCGGCATCCGGGTTGCATTTTCTTTGGTTTCTTTCTTTTCGACTGCATGGATGCAGGAGTTAGAGCACCAGCAGTAGGCGCTCTAAGCGACGCAAAGAACAGTTACAGGCAACGCAGAAGAAAGTATCTCGCCTTGGGGTGCGAGAACCCGATTCAAAAAACCGTCTCGATAGCGACACACCATTCCAAAGCAACCTAAGCACAAATTTAAAGCGTTATTCATAAGGATGCTGCCGATGTCTAAAATCGGATCACACCACTGCTTTAGATTTAATTACTCTGCTTATCAATAGCCTTGTCAGCATTCAACGCATACCAGCCGATGGTAATTCTATAAACCATCCATACCACTGTAATAAGCAGCGTAAAAAGCCCGATGCCTAATTCAAAAGTAACTCCGGATATTGCAAAGCCTGCCAAAGCTATCCAGGCAGTTTTGATTTGCCAGTTGAAATGGGATTCCAGCCAAGTTCCCTGGACTTCATTGCGCTTCCAGAAGTTAACCGCCACGCCTAACAACAATGGCAAGCCTGCCAGCATGAAAGTGAGTGCCTGACTCAGGTAAATCCCAGCAGTCAGAAGTTTCAATGTCTGTAATTTTTCAGGCGTTTTTTGTTCAGTTGATACATCATTCATGTTAAACCTTCCTATTGGATTTTTTTGTTGATTGGACTGGTCGCAACCTTATGGTTTCAAACTAATTTATCCACTTGTCAGCCTGTATCAATGCGGTTGTTTGGCACAGTTTCTTTAATGTCAATGACTTAGCGTTACCGCTTTTATTGCAGGATTTGATATAGCTCCTGCCCCGCACATGACAAATAGACTGTACAAGCAAGATAGGATTAAGTCTGTACGCTAAGGAACATAGGTTTATTTTTTGGAAAATAGTCAAAAAAAATCCCGCTTGTAAGCGGGATTTGATGTTACGCCTTGATGAGCAAGAAGATTATTTTTTCATCTTATGTGTAAACACCGCGTCCAATTTTTTGTTGGTATCTTGGCCGTATTGATATTGATCATAACCCGGCGCCCGCGGCGGCACGGCTACCGGTGTTGATACGATTGGCGCGACAACTGGTGCGGGCGGTGGTTCGACAGCGGCTACTGGTTCCGGCGCTGCTTGGCTTTTATCTAACCGAAAAACGTTGCCATAAGTGGTATCTACATCAAAGTCGTCCCAGATGTATGAAGGGTGAACAATGGGCGTAGTGGGGAGAGGAAAGGTTATCAAATCGGCAATGCCGGAACCCATTCGTCCGGTGGTATGAATGATGCCTTTTAGGAAGCCACCAAACACACCGTAAAAAAAGTTGGTCTGATTGACGTTGTTGACGATATTTTTGGGAAATTCCAGCGGTGCGCTCACTATATTGGTAAAGCCATTTAAGGCTTTATTGCCAATCTTGCTGCCATAACTGGTCTGCTCGCTTGCCTCATCTGCTTGGGCTAATGGAACGGTAACCGCCAACAAGCCAGTAACTAATAAAATGTTAACAATGCGATGTGAGGTAGCCATTTTGTAAATCCTTGGGTCAAGTTTAACGATGAGCTTGAGTATAGCAGAGCTTTTTAGTTACTTTTTTAAGGCCTTGGCAAAAGCATTCGCCATGCTGCTTGGTGCTGGCGGCTGTTGGTTGACCTTGTTGACCGCTTTTTGCTGGTTGTGATTAGGTTTACGTTCAGGCTTGCTCGCGGGGCTAATTTCCGGCTGCGATTTCATCGAAAGCGAGATTCTTTTACGCTCCACATCAACCTCCAACACTTTCACCTTAACCATGTCGCCGGTTTTAACCGCTTCTCTTGGATCTTTGATAAATGTGTCTGACAAATGCGAGATATGCACCAGACCATCTTGATGCACGCCAATATCAACAAAAGCACCGAAGTTGGCGACATTGGTAACCACGCCTTCCAGGCTCATGCCAGGCTGCAGGTCGGTAATTTTTTCAATGCCGGCTTTAAATTCAACGCTTTTAAATTCCGGTCTGGGATCGCGACCCGGTTTTTCAAGTTCTTGCAGAATGTCGGTGACGGTTGGCAGACCAAAATGTTCATCAGTGAAATTGGCGGGATTTAGACCGCGTAAAAACTGGCTTTGACCCAGCAGATCACGGATGGATTTGCCGGTGCTGCCGATGATAGCTTCTACGACCGGATAAGCTTCCGGGTGAACGGCAGAGGCATCCAGCGGGTTGTCGCCATTCATCACGCGTAAAAATCCGGCGGCTTGTTCATAAGCTTTATCACCCAAACGCGGCACTTTTTTTAGTTGCTTACGGTTAGTAAACGGGCCGTTTTCATCACGGAAGGCAACAATGTTTTCGCTAACGCTAGTCGATAAGCCGGACACTTGCTTCAGCAATGCCACCGAGGCGGTATTTACATCAACACCCACGGCATTTACGCAGTCTTCAACCACGGCATCCAGGCTCTTGGCCAGTTGCACCTGATTAACATCATGCTGATACTGACCGACGCCGATAGATTTGGGATCGATTTTAACCAGCTCTGCGAGCGGATCCTGTAAACGCCGGGCAATAGATACCGCGCCGCGTAAGGACACATCAAGATTTGGAAATTCTTTGGCGGCCAGCTCAGAGGCCGAATACACCGAGGCACCGGCTTCAGAGACGGTGATTTTGGTGAATTTAAGCGCAGTGTGGCGTTTCATCAAGTCAGCCACCAGTTGATCGGTTTCCCGTGAGCCGGTGCCGTTGCCGATGCTGACTAAGTCAACACGATGCTGTTCAATCAATTTTGCCAAGGTGGCAATCGACTCATCCCACTGCTGTTTAGGCGGATGTGGGTAAATGGTGTGGGTGGCCAATAATTTACCGGTGGCATCAACAATAGCTACTTTAACGCCGGTGCGAATGCCGGGATCAAGCCCCATTGTCGCTTTAGGGCCAGCAGGAGCAGCCAGTAATAAATCTTTTAAATTGCTGGCAAATACCCGGATGGCTTCCAGCTCTGCCGCTTCGCGTAAGCGCAGCTTTAAATCCAGGTCGATACGGGTAAATAGTTTTATTTTCCAGGCAAACCGCCCAGTTTCAGCCAGCCAGGCATCGGCCGGTTTGGAGGTATCGGTGACGTTAAGATGCTTGCTGACAAACTGGGCATAAAGATCGTGCTCATCTTTTTCTTCTGCGCCGGGTTTTAGATTGATGCTTAATAAATCTTCATTGCGGCCACGGAATAAGGCCAAAGCACGGTGCGAAGGGATTTTGTTGATAGCTTCTTGATAATCGAAATAATCCTGGAATTTCGCGGCTGCCTGTTCTTTACCGGTAACCACGGTGGCGTGCAATATGCCTTTTAGCCAGATCCGTTCGCGCAATTCGGCCAATAACCCGGCATCTTCAGAAATGCGCTCCATGATAATTTGCCGAGCGCCATCCAGTGCAGCAACGACATCGGGCACAGCTTTTTCTGCATCGATATAACTGAGTGCGGCTTGTTCGGGAATCAAACTGCGATCGTCCAATAATGCATCTGCCAGCGGTTCAAGCCCGGCTTCACGAGCAATTTGCGCCTTGGTGCGGCGTTTGGGTTTATAGGGCAAATATAAATCTTCCAACAGCGTTTTGGTGTCGGCATCTTTAATGGCATTTTCCAGTTCTGGCGTGAGCTTGCCCTGGCTGCCAATACTTTCCAAAATGGTTTTTCGACGATCGTTGAGTTCTCTTAGATAGCTTAAACGCTCATCCAACATTCTTAATTGCGTGTCATCCAGGCCACCGGTGGCTTCTTTTCTATATCTGGAAATGAACGGCACGGTAGAGCCTTCATCTAATAGTGCAACAGCAGCACTGACTTGTTTGCTGCTAACAGATAACTCTTCGGCAATACGTTGAATTACATCCATCTTGATAGGTCTTTAAAGGGTTAAGGTGCGCGCATTGTAGCAGTACAGTTGCAGTTAGTCTTAGCCCCTGTACAGGTTTGTAAAAGCACCCGATTTTCCAATGTTGTACGTGCGAAAACTGGACAGTGTTAAGTAATTGGACACTTTAAAGCGCCGTTTAAATTCTTAATAAACAGCGTAAAAATCCACAACGCATTGTTTTTTATATAAAACATGTTAGTGCCGACTGTATGGCATAGCTATTGCTCTACTTATCTCGAGGTTGTCGTTGGGCCCGGGGAGCAACATTAAGACGTGTTATGAATTCTCATGTGAGCATAGTAACGACAGCCTCATGTTTTTAAACAATAAACCAAAAGAGGAGTAGTCAAATGGCTATAAGTACAGCAACAAAAGCTGCAACCGATGCATTGGCCGTTAATCGCGCGCCAGTCAGCGTAGGTGCTCAAGAAGTTCACAGATGGTTACAAAGCTTCACTTGGGATTTTGATAAAAATCGAACTAAATATTCGACTAAATACAAAATGGCCAACGATACCAAAGAGCAATTCAAGCTAATCGCTAAAGAATACGCTCGTATGGAATCGGTTAAAGATGAACGCCAATTCGGCAGCTTGCAAGATGTGTTAACTCGTGTAGATGCAGCTAATCGCGTACATCCTAAATGGAATGAGTCCATGAAAGTTATTTCTAACTTTCTGGAAGTGGGCGAGTACAACGCGATTGCTGCAACCGGTATGTTGTGGGATTCAGCGACTGCGCCTGAGCAAAAAAATGGCTATTTAGGCCAGGTAATGGATGAAATTCGTCATACCAACCAATGCGGTTACATCAACTATTACTTTGCCAAGCAAGGTCAGGATGCTGCCGGTCATAACGACGCTCGTCGTACTCGTGCTATCGGTCCGCTGTGGAAAGGCATGAAACGGGTATTCTCAGACGGCTTTATTTCTGGCGATGCTGTTGAGTGTTCAATTAACTTACAGTTGGTCGGCGAAGCTTGCTTTACCAACCCATTAATCGTTGCAGTGACAGAATGGGCTTCTGCTAACGGCGATGAAATGACTCCGACCGTGTTCCTGTCTATCGAAACTGACGAGTTGCGTCACATGGCCAACGGTTACCAAACCGTGGTGTCTATTGCCAACGACGAAGCCGCTTCAAAATACCTGAACACTGACTTAAACAATGCCTTCTGGACTCAGCAAAAATACTTCACGCCGGTATTGGGCATGATGTTTGAGTACGGCAGTCACTTTAAAGTTGAGCCTTGGGTAAAAACCTGGAATCGCTGGGTATATGAAGATTGGGGCGGTATCTGGATTGGTCGTTTAGGCAAATATGGCGTTGAATCACCAGCCAGTTTACGCGATGCGAAAAAAGACGCTTACTGGGCACATCACGACTTGTTCTTACTGGCTTATGCATTGTGGCCAACTGGGTTTTTCCGTTTGACTCTGCCAACTGCTGAAGAAGCAGAATGGTATGAAGCCAACTACCCAGGCTGGTATGACATGTACGGAAAAGTGTACGAAGAATGGCGTGCGCGCGGTTGTGAAGATCCAAGCAGCGGTTTCTTACCCTTGCAATGGTTTGCTGAAAACAACCACCCTATTTATATAGATCGCGTTTCACAAGTACCTTTCTGCCCTAGTTACAGCAAAGGCGCCAGCACCTTACGTGTTCTTGAGTTTAATGGCAAAAAACATTCATTCAGTGACCAATGGGGCGAACGCATGTGGCTGTCTGAGCCAGAGCGTTATGAATGCCAAAATATTTTTGAACAATATGAAGGCCGTGAACTATCAGAAGTAATTGCAGAAGGCCATGGTCTGCGTAGTGACGGTAAGACGTTAATCAGTCAACCGCACACTAACAAAGACGGCAAATTATGGACTTTAGATGACATCAAAAAGATCGGCTGCGTATTTGCTGATCCGTTGAAAGCTCTGTAATCGGTCGTTAATCAAGGCATTGTAGGGTGCGCGCAATGCGTACCTACGATGCCTTCCAATAATTGTAAAGGAGTTAACTTATGTCAATTGAAGTAAGCGGTGGTAGACGCGGTCTAACTGATCCAGTAATTGCAGCCACAATCTTAGCGGCAATTCCTGATCAGCCCTTAGAAACGCAACGCAAAATGAATTATTTCGTCACGCCGCGCGGTCGTCGTTTAAACGAATATGAAGTGTTGTGTTGCTACACACAGCCAACCCCGGACTGGATTCCAGGCGGATTGGATTGGGGTGATTGGACCCAAAAATTCCACGGCGGCAGGCCTTCTTGGAGCAACGAATCGACTGAATTGCACAGCACCGACTGGCACAAACATCGCGACCCTGCGTTTCGCTGGCATGCTCTGTATGTGAAAGATAAAGCCGAAGAATGGCGTTATACCGACCGGTTTTTGAAAGCCTATTCTGCCGACGGCCATGTCCGTTCTATCGATCCTGTTTGGCGCGATGAAGTATTGGGCGATTATTTAGGTGCATTTGGTTTCAGCGAATATGGATTATTCAACTCACACTCCTCAGTAGTTCGTGATTGCTTGGGCGATACCCTGCGCATGAGCAGCGCGATGATCGGCTTGGATAAAGTTGATAACGCGCAAATGATTCAAGCTGAAAGAACCTTCTTG
>Ga0208625_100248_pt1 | contig 14207 bp, 14 predicted proteins | sample LakWasMeta8_HOW4_2_FD_183858 | JGI IMG/M metagenome (GOLD analysis project Ga0208625, IMG submission 183858) | Freshwater sediment methanotrophic microbial communities from Lake Washington under simulated oxygen tension - Sediment Metagenome... | ecosystem: Environmental > Aquatic > Freshwater >... | reverse complement strand
CGATGCTGGCCTCGCGCCTCCCGACCATTCTGCCGCTGCTGACCGAACAGCAGGCGCAGGAAACCGCCGCGATCGCCTCGGTCAGCGATCACGGCCTCGATGTCGCAAATTGGCTGAGGCCGCCTTACCGTGCGCCGCATCATACCGCCTCGGCTGCGGCGTTGGTCGGTGGCGGATGTCATTTTTCACAATAAATGCGATATTTTCAAAATAGATGCGACAGAATGCTCATTTCCCTTTTTCCTCCAACTTGTGTTGAATCGGTTTTTGCTTAAATTTTGCCGATTTGACAGCTTAATAAAGCTATAACCAATCGTTTTTTAATAAAGATAAATTTGCGTAGAAAGCTGCTGTCTATTCAAAATAGATTTTTTCAACAGATCACTCAATTTCGGCTTGTTGTTCCTTGCCTTTTGACGTCTGAACGACATCAATAAGCGGAATCACAATATCCACCACGAACCAGAAATTTCGCGATAAAACTAAGTTCATGTCAGCATGCTAGGATCTATGTTATTTCCCTAATTTATAGAATGATCGACAGTTAGCAAACAAGGCTAACATCATAGATTTGTTGCCAAGAAGACCTAAAAGAGAGAAGATATACGGAGACCACGGTCTCTTGTTTGGCAACCCTGGAGAAATGACCTTTGGACCCAGTCACAGCAATCGTATGGATTAGCGTCGCCGTGTTCGCGGCAACATCCATTATTACGGTGCTTTACTTAGTTGGTGCTGCCCCAAAAATCCCTAAAGAGCACGGGAAACAACTGTTTCGGCTCCTTATCACCGAAGTCGTCGTCGCTTCGGTAGCAGCGTTCACATATTACGTGCAGTCGGACGTACGCAAAGACGAAACACTACAGCTTCCCCTTACCAATCTCATGGTATTCGAGCAGACTACTCCGATCAAGGTCTTCGATCATAATACCGTGCTCTATCTTCGGGCGACGGATGTAAGTCGAGCGAGGCGAGTACTTAATCTAAAAGCAGATCTAAAACCGGATTTTTCAACATTTCTTGATGTCGAGATTCCATCCGGAATTCCAAAGACTTTTGCCCTTGGTGGGCAAACATATCAGGCGAGCTTCTCGCAGACAGGAACAATTGATGCTGATCCCTTAGAGAAACAAGGAAAAAACGTGGATTTTGCCTTTCTCTCGATAAGCAAGGTTCAGTAACTATATTGTCTAATTTGTTTATCCAGAGGTCTGTCTACTAGCTAGTGCCTTGCCAACGCTAAGAATACGGGTTGCCTAAAGCGGTCTGATAGGCTTCTTTCCTGAAAAAGCCGGAGGAGAGTCATGCCCAGAAATACATTGTCTGCCTGAGCGATACGGAACGTCATCATCTTCAAGATGAGCTCAAAAAACTTTAAGGCACTGCACAAAAAGTCCGACACGCCAGATCTGCTCAAGGCCGCTGGATAGCCGAAAACGCATATATCAGCCTTATTTGATGGGACATGGGCATAAGATCACGCATTATCGCTACTCGCTTGTGATCGCTGCCGGCAGGGTACGCATGCTGGATCCTGCGGCTATTGACTGGGCGAGTAGTGGAGTTGGGGATGGTAGCGCCATCAGCCATGAGACCGTCCGCAAACTGATTAAAAAAGGCATGACGCAATGGGGGATGGCATATGGGGTAATTCCGCCCGAGTAGGACGGCCAAATTCGTGTGCGCGATGGAAGCGGTGGTGGATGTGTTTGCGCGTCCGTATGAGGCGCCTATCCGGTCCATTGCATGGGCGAACAACCAATGCGGTTGGTCAAAGAGACCCCTATGTCACGACCGAGGACACTGACGCATCCGCGCGTGGCGATTACGAATACGAGAGTGCCGGCACCGCTAATGTTATCCTGTTTACCGAGTCGTGTGGCGCGAGGCGACAGCCCGTCGTCAGCGAACCCAGACGGGCTGGGCAAAACAGTGGTTTGCCTGCGAGTCCTATGCCCCTACTGACGTTGGTGAACGACAATCTCAACTGTAGTTTAGTCCTTTGGCCGAGAGCTTCCGATAAGTGGATCGGTATCAACTCTTGTCGCATCCCATCGGAATCAGCCACGAAGCGGAGGGCTTGTCGTGTTTTGCGTAATCAGCAACCGGGATCTTTTCGCCGATTGCCTTCTCTAGTTCCACAATGCTGACTAAATAACTGTCCAGGTTTTTACGGGTTGCCTGCGAGGTGTTCGGCACGATCCAGGCGATCGCACGCTCATCCTGACCCGTACCGCGGATAATTACCTTCCAAAAGGCATCTGGAGTTTCTACGCCGTGAGACTGCTGAAAATAGTCATCAGCGGGATTATTGCCCCAAATCACCCCACCTATGACCAGTAGTTCGGCAATGTCACGGTAGCACTCGACTATCTCTTCCGTTTCCAGCCAAGCGCCGCGATTCATTTGTGATGTCTGCGGCAGGATATTGGTCATAAAGTTAGACTGCTTAATCGCCACTTCGGAGGCATCCAGATGATTGGCTGGCACTTGGTGCCCACGGTCATAGCCATGCCCATATGCTTTCGCGGAGGTCTGCTGGCATTCGGGCGGTACCTTCGGATCGAACATGAATTTATCGTAGCGTTTCGAGTTGCCCCCATCATGCTGTGCCGTGTAACGGAATTTGATGGGGCCTCGTTTGGAGCAATCCAACCAAACTGTGAACCCTTCATAGTCGAGTTGGATGAGATCGCCTTGCCGAATGGCCTTTTCAGTTCCTGTCGTTAGAGGGACTGTCGACTGTTTGTCCTCACTTAACAGATCGGATGGCGTTGAACGCTTCGTGGTACTAGCTTTTTCTGCTGCTCGATGGCAATGATATTCACCCGTTTTGCGGTTGTTATGACAGCCTTCCACATTCAGTCTGCCAGGATGAGCAACAGAATTATGACTTAGACCAAGCCCGATAAGGATCAAGAAAGTGCGCTGAAGTGATGTAAGTTTTTTCATGGGCTTTGTCGTAAGTAAGAAGGAAAACACCATTATAGATTCAAAAAGCATTGGGCTCTGTTGGAAGCTAGCTTTCTACCCATAAATAAAAGTATACCTGGGAGCCATCTTAAGTTAACTGAAACGGAAGAATCAGTATAATAGTTAGCTTATCACGACGGCTTTGTTGCATAGATCGGTAACTCATTGAATTTAATTGGTTTCTTTAAGGTAGAATTTGTAATTTCCAAATAAAAACAAATTGTTAGGTTTTTTGTGAGGCAAGGCCTATTACGACCTGAAGCAGACGATTAGCTAATTTATAGCGTTTAGAAGTACCTTCTTTTGAAAAGGAACAAACTGGCTGGTTTATAAAACCTTAGGCGGCGGCTTTGAGCAAGAATCTGCAATAAACCTGGTTTTACTTACATTCAGTTTACACTACTGCGAAATTACAGTTCCACCGTAATAAAATTTCCATGTCAGCCATCAACAAACAATCGATTGTCATTACTGACCTGCCAAATGATGACAAACGCCTCACAGTAATGTGGTACTGTGGTTTGAAGAGAAACAATTTGGCTCCTTCAGAACCCACAGTAGTGGTTTGTTTTAAACATTTTTCTAGTTTAATAACTAAACTCCAATTTCACGAAGTTGGGATTACTCATATGGGTCAACTCAGAATTGGAACAGTCTGGAAAAGCCAGCAATTAATCGAGGAAAATAACTACGAAGAACATTTATTCGAGGTGGATGGCAACGATAACGGTTGGCAGATTGCTAATACTTGGAGTCCTGTCAGCAAGAACGATAATACTTGGTTAATACCGAATCTCACGTATGGTCTTGGTGATAAAGAGAATTGCGCATCTGCAAAGGTTGTAAAATTTTCTGTTGCTGGCAATCCAAATGGGCTTGTCATTCCTTGTATGGAAGTGTTTTCCAGGATGTATGGCCGTTCACAACACCTTAAAAAAACTTTGATCAACTATCCATTGGAGCAGGCAATGGAAAAACTGATCTACAAGGATGTCCAACCACAAATCCCCAATACTTGGCTATTAACCGTAACACGAGATTGCTTAAACGATGATGCGGTTTACTTGGCGCATTTAAAGCATGATCCAATCACTTACGATAGAACCAATAGAATATGGCATTCGCTTCAGAAATCCTATGCTGACTCGGACCGAAAACTTGCATTTCCTGTAATCCCACCTTGTTTTTCAGGAAAGTTACAGCTTAAAGTGAAAGGGCTCTGGCTCGATAAAAAGAAAACAAGGTTCCTAGGTCTGCAAATCTTAGGATGTAGTGATCCTCTCGGTCCAGACATCTATTTGGACCGTGAAAATACCAATCTGTCGGAAATCAAGAAAAAAGAGGGCGGAACAGCCTATCTTTACAAGCGAACTAGATTCTTAACGGATGAAATAAAGCTTACCAGTAGAGAAGAACCGGGCCGAAATCAAGAGCCAATCCAGATCTTTAACGAGCCGATTGAAATCATTGGTGACCAAAGAGAGATCAAGCGTGTTATTCGTACTGAAAAGGAAACAGGTGAAATACGTATCTTGAGAAACGAGACGGATATTAGTCATTATTCTGGTGGTGACGAATATGGTTCGAAACTTCATATTCAATCCGTGTCATTGGAAACACCGCAAAATATTGTTCCAACAATGTTTATAAAGATATGGAATAGCTTGCAGAAAATGGCTGCTGACGGAAAGATCATGTCTGCCTATAGTGTGGACGCGGCAGGAAATATAATCGGATCAGATGAAATTCCAGGTTTGATCAGTCTTCCAGTACAAGGCATATCCGATAAAGTAAAATTAAGTAAAGAGATTATAAATTGGTTATATATGGGGCCATATAGTGACGTTCCACGTAAACTATTGATCGCACATCTCAGAACAACCAACGGCGATTGCTATCTTTTGGAAATACAAAGACGTGTTGGTCGAGCATCAGAAGAGTCAGAAAGCTTCAAAGGGCTTGTTGTTAGTTCTGATCAAAACAGTGACTTCATCAATCAACTTGATCATTTATTGATTGAAATCGTGAAATCCAAAGGAGTGTTTGATAAGTGTATTAATGGTCATTCTGGTTTTGCCACATTTAATCACGTATCTGATGAAGATGGTGGGATGGAGAGAGCTATTTCAAACGGATTAAAGAAGGTAGGGTTGAAATGACTATCCTCTTTTTTAATGCCAAATTCCTCTGCACACGACAAAAAAGGTATCCACTTAAGAGAACCGCATGCGACCGCATCCTGAATCGCGGCCAAGGCGTATAGCGGGAAGCATCCAGCAGCGTGCACTGCTCCGTTTCGCTCAATCACTTCATAAACTTCATTTATCCCTCTAAATTCTACGATCACACGCTACCATTTTACCCTGTTTTTTATGCACACCTACTTACAAATATAAGTTCTAGATGTGAAGGATTGCTAAGCACGGTCCTGCATCGATTATGAACCAGCTAAAGTTCACCATATGAAATATGACGCGCGGGCTTTCTCACATTTCTTTGCGCGTGAAATGGAAGTGATGCTCACGTGGGAAAAATTCGATCCTGATTTATGCCTGAAGATTGTAATAATTGTGTAGACTTCTCATTGAAGAGATGCTATATATGTCTAGCTTTTTAAATCATTGTTTCTTTACAATTTCAGAGGAGCTAAACAATGGAATCACCTGCCGAAGAGAAGCAAAGCAAGAGCGGATTAGCGCTTTCAGGCGGAGGATATCGGGCAACGCTTTTTGCAGTTGGAAGCTTATGGCGGCTTAATGAACTCGGTTTGATGAAAACTATCGGCCGCATCACCTCAGTTTCCGGAGGATCGATCACCCTTGGCTATCTGGCTCTCAATTGGAAGAAGCTCGATTTCGATACGAATGGTTTTGCGGCGAATTACAAAGAAATCATCGCTGATCCATTGCAAGAATTTTGCAGCAAAGATTTGGATATTAAGGCCGGACTCGCCGGATTGCTTTCCCCTTTTGACACCATAGGGGGAAAAATCGCCAAAGCGTATGACGAAAGGCTCTATCAAGGCGCGCTCCTCAAAAATCTCCCGTCCGGAAAAGGCATTCCCGAGTTTGTTTTCTACGCTACAAATTACGATACCGGCTCCAGTGTTCGAATGACCAAACAAAAGATTTATGACTATAAATTAGGGGAAGCGCCTTCCGGGGACATTTCGCTTTCTCAGGCGGTAGGCGCATCAAGCGCTTTCCCGCCTCTTCTCTCCCCCGTCATTCTCGATTCCAGCAAATGGGAATGGAAAAAAACAAAATTTGCTCATCTATACGATTATAACAATGGCTCCTTGCGCAGCCAGCTTACGCTGGCCGACGGCGGTCTTTATGACAATATGGGACTCGAAGCCGTTTGGAAAGGTGACCGTACAAGCGCCGATTATTTTAATCCGGTATTTGTCTGTGATGCCGGAGCGCCATTACAGATTGGTTATGGAGTGAAGCCGGGCTGGTTCAATTCCATTTTAAGTAAGACCGGATTCAACAGAAACTGGGGCTCTCAGCTTATACGCATGTCGGATGTTATGACCGAACAACAGCGCGCACTACGAAAACGCCAATTGATCGAAAATTATGAAAAGGAAGTCTATGGCGGCAGTTATTGGGGGATTGCCACAAAAATCGCCGATTATGAACTTCCGAATACATTGGCGAAAGATACTGAAACCTCGAAGCGTCTTAAGGAAATCCCTACGCGACTAACCGGTTTTTCCGAGCAGGATCGCAGCCACCTGATTAACTGGGGTTATGCGTTAACCGATGCGGCGATCAGGAAGCATGTAAACCCCAGCATTTCCGAAGGCAAACAGCCGATTGAAAAGTACCAATTGGACTGACAGCGTTTTTGCTACACCAATAATATTCTATTACCAGGGGGCGACAGCATTCTCAACGCATCGCTACGCCCTTCATTGTTTGATAGATCGATAATTCCGTTAGGCAATTCAATTTGGTTTAGAGAAATATACCGAGAGCCACGTAACTCATACCTTCTTTACAGGCAGAGATCATGACCTTACTCCAAGCATTGAAAGAAAAAGTCCTCACACTGTATGTTCTTACTTTCGCTACGGGCATCGCTTTCTATTCCGCCATCCTCTTTGCAAGACACATCGAGCATCCAGAATATATTCTGACTCTGGCGATCTATTTTTCAAGCGGTTATGTTTTTCTCTTCGGCTATATCGTTTTGAAAGAGCACATGACCAAAAAGGCCGCTTCCGCAAGAAATGAAGCTGAAGAGGTGGACATAGTTACGTTTGAAGAGGTCAGGGAGTTGGCGCACTATGCGTCCACTCAAGGAATCGATAAAGAAATCCCCTATCAGCCAGAAGGAAGTAGTGTAAAAAACAAGGAAACCATTCTCTCCCAACTGACGGCTCTGCTTCATGAATGGGAAGAAATGAGAAAACTTCCTGATGATAGAATGTCCCAGGTAGTGCTGTTGTATACCGAATTAAACCTGCTGACCCCCGAAGCTATAACTGGTAGAACACTGTGCGATTCTCTCAAAGTTGACGAAGCTACACATTCGATCCGCTGCGTTACATTGATTCTTTTTCTCCTGATTCTGTTTAATGTGTTTCTCAAAGGGTGGCTTCAAGACATTGTAGAGCCTGAAGAAGGTGCTTTGCTTTATGTAATATCATTCCAACGCTACTTTCTTGATTATTTGACTCCTTTTCTGTGGGGAGCCTTGGGTTCTTGCGTTTATCTTCTCAAAATATACTCCGATCTTGCTGAAAGCAAAATATTCAATGAAGATAAGCTTCAGGGTTGGGGAACACGCATAATGCTCGGCGCTATTTTAGGCGGCGTCGTTCAGTTCATTTACGACTCATCGGTTTTTACCAACACCGGGTTGAATCTTGACGCCAACGCCATCGGATTTTTAACTGGGATCGGCGTCAAGGTGGTGTATGGCGCTCTGGAAAAGACGATTGAATCTCTTTCGTCATTCATGAATTTGGATGCGATCAAAAAGGAAAGAGATGGCTCCCAACTGATTCGTAGACATCTGAACGAAATATTGTCTTCACTTGGCGAGAGCGCCGAAGATCAGCTCAAGAGAAAAGTGATTCAGGAAATTCTGTCTGGATTAAATGATAAATCTTAGGGCTTTATTGTATTGAGAGAGTAAAGAAAGCTCATGGCAAATTTTACATCCGCTGCGAGACAGGAGTCGAGTAGTCCCCAGAAGCGATAGGGCTGGGCGATTTCACGAAGCGTTGTTTGCGGAGTGAAATTGCAAAGCCATCCGAGGTCGCGTCGAGTCATTGCGCACGCAGTTGGCTACCCCCTGTCGGGTAGTCAACGCCGGGAGCAGGACGGCTGGGGCGCCGCAGGCATTAGCGGTCGCGTAAGTTTCTGCCGCTTGCTTGGGCTGGGAAGCCCAAAACAAGCTTTCGCAGAAATAGCGACTCCCCGCCCAATGTATCGGATTGATTCTCCTTCTTCTCTCCGGGACTTCTTTTGCGGAGCAAAGCGCTCTCGAAATTCACTATATTAACGTCGGGCAAGGGGGATCAACGCTGATCATCGGCCCGAATGGAACCAAAATCCTCTATGACTTCGGAAGGGTTACCGGCGATACCTACATCGTTCCCTATTTAAAAGAGCGGCTGAAATTGCAGCCGGAGAAAGGGATAGACTATGCGATTGTGAGCCACGGTGACAAAGATCACTATATGGGATACAGGGATGTCGTTTCCAAAGAGCATGGGGGGTTCGATATACTCAAGGCGAATTATGAGCCGGGAACCCCAAAGGAGAGCGTTACCTTGGAAAAATATCTGTTCGATCCGGCAAAGGAAACTTCCGCCGGAGCGTTCAAGCCTATTCCTTTGGGATTTCAAATTGATCTCGGGAACGGGGCTCAGGCGACGGTAATCGCCGCAAATGGATATGTGCTGGGCGACGAGGTTCCTTCCAATCAGGAAGAGGATAACCGAAAAAGGATGAACGAAAATGACAGATCGATCGCTCTTTTTGTACAGTACGGAAAATTTCAATACATTTTGGACGGCGATCTCGGCTCTGGGCCTGAGCGCTGCTCAAAGCATGAGACCAACCAGCTAGACATTCAAACCAAAGTTGCTCAAAAACTTCTTGATCTTGGTTTTATGAAGAAGGATCGAGGCGTCGATGTGTTGCATATCGCCCATCATGGGAGCGAAAGCAGCACTTCTTTTGCCTATTACCAACTCGTCAAACCGGAAGTGGGGATTATAAGCGTGGGGCCGGATCAGGGGAGCTTTCTGCATCCCCGTGTTGATGTCGTTGAAAAAGTTCTTACATGTAAAACAAAAAGCGGAATGTTTCAAGAAAACGCATGTTCGAAAGAGAATGGAGGCGATACCAGAGCTGAATGCTTTACATCTCCCGAACGAGAACGAGCACCAGCCTTGAAAGCTCTTTATCAAACTGATTATGGAGCACCCGGCGAATCCTCAACTGGTAGCACCAGCTTCCAAGGTTTTGTTGCTGGGGACATTAAAATTATGACCGATGGTGTAACTAATTATTCAATTCATTGGACAGGCAAAACTATTCATTCATCGAAAGCACCTCAACACAGCCCCATTGTTCCTGGCGATAAGGATTTTACATTCGATGAATACCGGTAAAAAAAGGATGGGATTATGGCGATTCCGGAATTGAATTATACTGAGTACCTTCCAGCAGGTGTCGCCGCTTTGACATTCATCTGGAGCATGGCGCAGTATTTTGATATGAGAAAAGCCGACAAAAAATAGCCTTGAACTCTCAAACAAACTCGCTGAATATGAATTAATAGATAAGGCTTACAAGAGTCGGACTGATTTGGTCGTCTTCTTATAGAGACGGAGTTAGGTTCACCTCTGACGAGTCGGTGCGGCGACGTTTTTCAGGATAGATGTCGTTATAGACCAGGTTATAAATGCAGAATAAAGTGAGTCGCATTAAGAATAACAGGTGTTATGATAGTTCAACTGTTGGTGTGCGAACCACTGGGTACTACCTAGAAATCAAGTAAGAAATAAGATTTTTCATGGAGATAATAAAAGATGCCATTACCTATTGAGGGGGCTGAATCAGTTGGGTATCAAAACCGCACGGGATGGTGAGTGGTCACTGATTCAAGTGCAAAGAGTTATAAGCTGGCTATAACTCCAGGTGCCCCGGCTAAGGCGCCTACTGATCATATAGACATTACATCGCTGATCTTTATGCTATAGGATGAGTTATCTATTGCTCGCGACTTAGCTCAATTTTTAGTTTTTTATTACTTCAACTTTTTCCAAAAAACGATCGTCGAGTAAAGAAGGCACATATTGTTCAGGAATTCGCAACCTCAAGGCGATACCATAGCTATCAATATGCCCTTTATTATATAAACTCAAAAATTCCTGTCTGCTTTTTTCTGGACATAAACAGCATAATGCCCGCCAAAACGCAATAATTTCAGAATAATATGATTCTTTATCATTAGTTATTGTTGGGGATATTTCGAAACTATTAAGCAGATTTTTCAGCTTGACGCTAGAGTCAACAAACTCATTAGGCTTGTCAAATACATGCATTAACTCCTTTGTAGATACAAACCTCTCCCAGCAGTAATTAAGCTCTTTGGCAAGAACGATTACATTTTTTCCTGTTAATTGACAAAATTTAGAGTTTTCATTGTTTGCGGACACGAAATATCCTCTCGAAATATTAAGATCCATTTTCGTCCTAATAATGAGAGGACAGGTTCCGTGCATTTCCTTAATTTTTTTTCGTATATGCTTTCTACTTACGGCTGGCTCTAGTGTTTGGCAATATTCATACAACTCCAGAAATCCTTTTTCCAAAATTTAGCCCTCATTATCTAGGTCCACAACTTCAAAATCACCTGCTTCAATTTGCGAAATCACTTTGCTGATTTGCAGGGAAAATTGCTCAGCAGTAGTGTCCCTGCTAGAGCCGGGGAACATTTTAATATTTGATACATTCAACGAATCTTCATCAAATAATCTTTTTGACAACATGGCTAATTCACCCATCTCCTATACCTCATGGTTTGTTATAATAAATTAACAGAAAATCGCTTCTGTAAACTATAGACTAGCTTTTAGTAATTGTGAGTCTTCGTATAGTTTTGGCTTGGTGGCTTACACGCAAGCAATCGTCTGCCGCGAAGGCGAAAGATCTAAGGCTCTACCACAAGCGACAAGACTAGGCGATTCCATAAAGCGCTGTTTGCTTTATGGAGTTGCAGAAAACTGACACCGTGTCGAGTCATTGCTTGTATGAAGATATGCTCTCGCTTGTTGTAAAGCGAAGAGCAAAACGGCTGGAGCGCCGCAGGCTGCAATGGCTGCGTTAAACTCTTGTTGATTGGACGGTCTGACCAAAAACAAGTTCTCGCAAAATGGCGATTTCCGGTGTCTATACAAAAAGTTAGCTCCCTATAGCCTATGCAGAGCTAACAATTTATTATATAGGCTTATCTACCATAAGCAAGAGTTTACGGCTGCTAAGTTAAGTGGATAAAATGATGGAAGATCCGTTTTACCATATCTAGATGTAAGGCTTATATGCATATACTATATGTAGAAAAAGCAGATGTTTAAGACCATCAAGGATTGGCTATCATTGCCGAGCCCATCATTGCTTGATGGGCAAATGCCTGACCTTCGGTGGGGATGACATTTCGCTGAAAAGTGCATGAGTCCATCTTCTGAGCGGCTGAATAATTAGCAGTCAAGGCCGATTATTGTCCTGCCAATCAAGCTGACATCGGTTTGGTGATCAACGCAATGCGTCGGAGATGCCGACCATCCGTACATGTTATGGAATCCTGATCCGGATGTTCTGGAGCTATCACACTCCACCGCACTTCCATGCGCTCTACGCCGAGCATAAAGTGCTCATCGACATCCGGACCCTGAACATCCGGGAAGGCGAGATGCTACGGTGAGCCCTCGCCTTGATTCTGGAATGAGCGCAGGAATATCGCGCCGAACTCATGGAGGACTGAGAGCTATGCGCACACAATCAGCAACCCAACAAGTTCGCCCCTTGCCGTAACGCCGTCCATCCAGCCCCGCATGCCATGGAGCGTGGCCGCCGTGGAAGCCCTGGCGGGATACCGGCTGCACATCCGGTTCGTGGACGGCATCGAGGTAATGGTGGACCTGACCTCCCTTGTTCATTTGCCTGATGCTGGAGTCTTTGCTTCCCTCGCCGATTCTGCGTTCTTTGATCAGGTGTTCGTTGAGCATGGCGCGGTGACTTGGCCGGGCGAGATCGATTTGGCCTCGGATGCCATGTACGCTGTCACCAAGAAAGGCGGGAACGTGGGTGTTGCAATAGCAAAGATTTGGCATCAGCTACGATGATTTGCTGAAGGAACTGGAGCCTCCAGAGGAACAGAAGGAGGCGCGAACAATCTGGGCAGGAGCGGAAGGCGAAATGCCTAGATGCGCTTCGTGAAGCCTACTGGCAGGTGTCCAATGAGGACGACTTCACCGTCTGCCTGATGCGTTGATATCGACGGTAATGGCAGGGAGGGAGCCGGACCGGCCCAGGCGCAGGTGGCAACCCTTGTTCATGATGCCGCCTGCCCAGATCATCGGGCAGGGTTGCGCTTTTGGAGGTGCGGCATCTGCCTTGCAGCAAGGCTACTTAGATAGTTGCCAAGATCGATGAATCCGGCCTCGCGTAGAACAGAAGCAACCTTCATTGAGCGCGGATCGGATTTCGGTAATAATATGGCTCGGCTATCTTTGTAGTGACGTGGCATATACTGCCATATATAGGTCGCACGGAAGCTCTGCATTGCGTCGTGGAAACCCAGGTTGGCCTCAGTGTCGTTGGAGATCACGAACATGTCGAAGTCACGTTGTAGGCTGTCAATAGCTGCCTTGTTGAGGCTATAAGTGCGCAGCTTTCCTTTCAGTGGCACTGGGATATTGATTCGGGCAGCTATGTAGCGGGCGGCAGCAAAGTGGTGTGAGCCGCCACTGTTCATCAAGAATAACCGACCATCCCAGAGATAGCGTTCGAAAAAGTCATCCAAGTTTTCGGGTTTGATAATTCGTATTTCATCATGCGCAAGGTTCTTGCGTAACTTCTCTTCTGTGATGGCATCAATCATATCCCGCGAATTGGTTTCAACTAGTTCGTCCAGACTGGCGAAGTGGGCAAGTTCAGACTTGGATGCAAGCAGACCGGAGACGTCTTGAATGTCGCATTCCCAGTCTTCTTTTATTTCACAGGAGCCGATGTTGGAGAATTCATCTCGGTACTCGAAAAAACTGCTGTAACTTCCGACACTGTACTTCCAGCCCATTAATTCACCCAGTTTACGGCGTGGCCAATGGGTGATTGTGCACCATTCATGCCATGCAACTACGCTATTAGTGGAAGAAATGTTCTTTTCCGGCTCAATGAGCGTTGTACGTAAACCAGGGCGTGATTCTAACAAGCGATAGAGCGATACTGGGATTCCAAAGTCTTCGCGTAGAGTATCATAAATAAAGGTAAGGGGATTTTTCATGGTGTGGTGCGAAAGGGTAAATGGCTTAGTGTACGATTTTTTCCGTTTCGTGAGCAGACCCCCTATTAGGACAGGATAGGCTTTTACGCCGCTATCTGGTAAGGATCGCCACCGCCTTGTCCTTGCATTGTATTCATGTTGTCTTGTAGCCGTTCCGCGCTCGTCCTCGTCCGCTCGCGCTCCCTCGTTCCTCGCTTGTCATTCAGGAAAGAGGCGTTCAGCAACTTCTATTGCTTCATCCAGGGTGTCAAAAACCCCGTAATTTGTCGGGCGATCCCTCGCCCAGCCATCGAGGCGGCGCACGTTGTACCTCGTTTCAGTTGAGGAACATTCGTCGGAAAGGATGAAAGGAATACGCCACCAGGTAAGCATTTCTTTTTGACTGCGTTCTTCGTTCGGAGTACGAAAGAAATCGGGCGGCAAATCTGGGTTAATCGAGATTTTAGTTTTTATCATGTGAATCGTTATTGTCGTGTTAACTGTAGCGGAAACGCTGGAGGCTGCGCCGTTCGCGGCTGGCCGATATTTTCGTAATATACATATACCAAGGGGTCGCTATGATGCTTTGTTTTTGCGCTGGGGTATCGTTCCAGGTGTTCCTGCCATAGTTCTCGTGGATGGATTCGTCTCCTATCAGTTTTAAAACGTTTATATTTTTTGTCGTGTACAGAGTGTTCCGAAGAGTAATAGCGGTCTCATAAATC
>Ga0208625_100247_pt1 | contig 14221 bp, 13 predicted proteins | sample LakWasMeta8_HOW4_2_FD_183858 | JGI IMG/M metagenome (GOLD analysis project Ga0208625, IMG submission 183858) | Freshwater sediment methanotrophic microbial communities from Lake Washington under simulated oxygen tension - Sediment Metagenome... | ecosystem: Environmental > Aquatic > Freshwater >... | reverse complement strand
AAATCGGCATTAAATTCTCATTGGACGATTTCGGTACCGGCTATTCATCGCTGCAATACCTCAAGCGGCTGCCTCTCAATCAACTCAAAATCGATCAGTCCTTTGTGCGAGATATAAATACCAATGGCAGTGACCAAACCATTGTGCGCACAATCATTGCGATGGCACAAAGTCTGAACTTAGACGTGATTGCCGAGGGCGTAGAAACCCAAGCGCAACAACAACGACTGTTCAACAAAGGTTGTACTCGTTACCAAGGCTATCTGTTTGGCAAGCCGGTACCGATTGAGCAGTTTGAGGAAATGCTTACCGCCTTAAGCGATTGCTAAAAGTCTAAGTGCCTTCTTGCCAAGAAGATAAATAAGCCTGCTGCTCCGGAGTTAAATCATCAATATTGATACGCATTGCCGCGAGTTTCATTTTGGCAACTTGTTGATCAATATTGGCCGGCACCGGATGTACGATGTTTTCAAGATCAGCACCCTGCTGCCATAAATAGGCAATACTCAAGGCCTGATTGGCAAAACTCATATCCATAACGGTTGCCGGATGGCCTTCTGCCGCGGCCAAATTCACCAATCGCCCTTCGGCCAACAGCCGGATAGTGCGACCATCTTTAAGCTGATAGGCTTCGACACTGATGCGTGGCCGGTGTTTGCTTACGGCCAATTTTTCCAGTGCTGGAATATTGATTTCAACATTGAAATGACCGGAATTGGCAATGACGCAGCCGTCTTTCATCACTGCAAAATGCGCTTGATCCAACACGTGTTTGTCGCCGGTTGCGGTAATAATAAAATCCGAAATAGCGGCAGCGTCCAGCATTGGCATAACTCTAAAGCCGTCCATAGCGGCTTCCAGCGCTCTAAGCGGTTCGACTTCAGTAATGATGACCTGCGCACCGTGGCCTTTGGCGCGCATGGCGATACCGCGCCCGCACCAGCCGTAGCCTGCAACCGTAAAGGTTTTGCCCGCCAGCAGAATATTGGTGGCGCGAATAATTCCATCAAGCGTGCTTTGGCCGGTGCCGTAACGGTTATCAAACAGGTGTTTAGTCATGGCATCATTGACGGCAATCACCGGAAACTTGAGTGCGTTATCCGCCGCCATAGCGCGCAGCCGAATGACGCCGGTGGTGGTTTCTTCGGTGCCGCCAATCACCTTAGCCAGTAACTCACTGCGGTTTTTATGTAACTCACTGACCAGATCGGCACCGTCATCCATCGTTAACTGCGGCCGGTGGTCCAGCGCTTTGGCGATATGCCGGTAATAAGTGCTGCTGTCTTCACCGCGAATGGCAAAGGTGGGAATCTGATCATGCTGCACCAACGCGGCAGCAACATCATCCTGCGTGCTCAGAGGATTACTGGCGCATAACACCAGCTCCGCGCCGCCGGCTTTAAGCGTGCGGGCCAAATTGGCGGTTTCCGTGGTGATGTGTAGACAACCACTGATGCGCGCGCCCACTAACGGTCGTTGTTCGGCAAAATGATCATGGATGCTGCGCAGCACCGGCATTTCGGTCAGTGCCCAATCAATGCGCTCACGCCCTTGGTCAGCCAGGGAGATGTCTTTGATGTCATGATTGATATTGAACATAGCGTCACCTCGGTCCAGTGTTTAAGGCGTTATGGGCGGTTATCTTCCGTATTGGCTACGCCGGTAAGCGGTACAAAACTCACCCCAAGAATCTCCTGGGTGTCTATGTCGCCATTGGGCATTTTTTCTACAACCATCAGTTGCTGATAAGCAAATGGCAAACCCACTGGAATGACTAAGCGCGCACCAACCTTCAGTTGATCAATCAAGGGCTGGGGAATATGTGGTGCGGCAGCGGTAACGATAATGCCATCGAAAGGTGCGTGTTCCTGCCAGCCGAAATAGCCGTTGTCGTTGCGAACAGACACATTATCGTAACCTAGCTTTTGTAGGCGATGGCTTGCTTTTATGGCCAGATCTTCAATTATTTCAATCGAATAAACCTGGCTAACTAGTTTCGATAGGATAGCGGCTTGATAACCCGAGCCGGTGCCGATTTCCAGAATGACATCGCTGGGTTTGGTAGCCAATAAGTCGCTCATCAGCGCAACAATGTAGGGCTGGGAAATGGTTTGTCCTGAACCGATCGGCGCGGGGCCGTTTTCGTAGGCAAGATAGCGAAAATCAGCAGGTAAAAACTTATGTCGAGGCACTTGTCCCATCGCCGCCATCACTCTGGCATCCAATGCATTCTTACCGATGAGGTGACGAGTTAATTCGACCTCCATTTTAATATCGTTCAACATGCGTTCCAGGTCGTTCATAAATCACTCCTGATACAGAATTTATATTAACTCCGCAGCAATACTGTCAGCAATTTCAGACTGTGTGGCTTTTTATCCGCAAACCAATCGGGCCGCGAATACGTTGTAGCGATTCATCCAAACCAAACCTCGCTTAAGGCATAGTAAATTGCCATCAACGCCGAAAAAACGGCGTTTGCTAAAAAACGCCAGTGGTAAGGAATAAAATTTTGAATCACATAATTAACAAACAATGCGAAAGGAACGATATGCACAAAAGAATCCACACCGATGCCGATTAAACTCTACTGTATCGCGGCAAATTGTCACGAAAAACATTGAATGAAAGCAAGGTGACGGGCAATCCATAAAGGATTAAAAAAGCCTGCGCAGTCAAAGCCCGTTTCAACCCATTCAAAACCCTGCCTTTCAAAATGGCGCTCTATCCAGGCGAAATACCAAGGGATTTCAACCGCATAAAGGGTTCCGCCCAACTGCATCATGCCGATCAACCGCGACACTTGAAACTCGCCAGTCAATAAGGTCGCGCAACTATCCCCCAATGCATAAATAATTGCACCTTGAATGCAGTTGCGCTTAGTTATCAGGGACTTCATTTTTTGGTATCCGGAATTTTGTATTGAAAAGTTAAAATTTAACTAAACCAAAAAATGTATTGATTGTTGAAATTAACAAAAAACAAACTCATTTTTAAACTTATCATAATGTTGAGAATTCAGATACTTGGCGTTTTAGTTTGCAAGGTTTTGAAAAAAGATCTCAGACAGTAGCCGACCCAGGCTGTGTAAAAACGATTTACCCTTCAGACACCCAGCGATTTTCTTCACTGAATTTCACCAGCAAGCATCGAAAATTGGTTAAAGCGCAAATGGTTTATTGCAAAATGGCTATTTTCTCCATAACAGCGTTCCAAATAGGTTCAAACGTGTCATAAAACTGCCTATTCAGCATCACGTTATCATCGCCTCCATCAGGGTAGCTGTACCGAGTAGATTTATTACGCGCTTCATATTGTAGGCCAGCACATGCAGGCTCATTTCCGTACTGACATTTTTTAATTTTTTAGTTAAGAAGTGGGTTGAACCCATCCAGGCTTTGAGGGTGCCAAAGGGATGTTCCACTGTTTGCCGTCGGATACGCATGCTGTCAGGCGCCTTATCCAATCGAGTCTGCATCACATCGAGAATCTCTTCATGCTCCCATCGGCTAACTCGTCGATAAGTGCTGGGGGTACAGTTAGACTTGATTTGGCATTGTGGACAATGCGAACTCCAGTATTTATTGCAATTTAATCCATGCTCAACACTGGCAAACCGCCAGATCAGGCGTTGTCCAGCCGGACATTGGTATTCATTACTATCTTTATCGTATATGAAATCAGCTTTATCAAATCTACCCGCGGCCTTAGCGCCTGATGTCGTGCATTTAGGCACAATGGGTATGATACCGTTTTCATGACATTTACGAATTTCTTCACCGTTGTAATAACCTCGATCAGCCACGACATTGAGCTCGGGAGTTTCCATCGCTGCTTTGGCTTGTTCGGCCATATTGGCTAATTGGTTTCGATCGTGGCCAACGTTGGTGACTTCGTGGGCTACGATCAAATGATTTTTGGTATCAACCGCAGTTTGAACGTTATAACCGACCATGCCGCTGCCACGACCACTGGTAGCCATCGACCGAGCATCCGGATCGGTGAGGGAGATTTGTTTGTCCGGTGTTGCCTGTAATTGTGTGTCGATCTCTTCAAGTTTAACCATTTGTTGTTTCAACAGGGCAACCTTGTCCTGCAAGCGTTGCACTTTGGCTGCCATAAAATCGGCGGGTTCCTGACGATCGGCTGTTTCTAGGGCGGCTAAATAACGTTCAATACTGGCTTCAATTTGTTCGCGGCGACGCTTTATCTTATTAACAGTGAAATTGTTGTCGCGATTATTGACGGCTTTGAACTTACTGCCGTCTATCGCCACGGAGGCATCTGCCAACAGATTCAACTGTCGACACAGCATGACAAACCGGCTACAGACTTTACGGATGGCTGGGCCATTGTCCTTACGAAAATTAGCGATGGTTTTGAAATCTGGCGTCAAGCGTTCCAGTAACCAGATGAGCTCCAGATTGCGTTGGCTTTCGCGTTCCAGTCGACGACTGGATTGAATCCGGTTCAGGTAACCGTAGATGTAGAGTTTGAGCAGTGCGGCGGGGTGATAGGCAGGGCGTCCGGTTTTTAGGGGGGTTACCCCAGTAAATCCTAATGGACCTAGATCAAGCTGATCGACAAATACATCAACGACTCGGACAGGATTGTCATCAGTAACATAGTCTTCCAGTTGCTCAGGAAATAGAGTCGCCTGAGTTCGGTCGGTACTTTGAATGAAGCGTTTCATCTGCACTCCCGGTGGTTTGGCCGTGAGCTCATTTTACCAGAGGTTGCGTTTTTACACAGCCTGGACCCTTAGCCGCCAAAGAAAATTGAATTTGCAAGGACAACAAATGGCAAATAAGCTGTCATTCAAAATGTAGGTGCGATTAGCTTGCGTAATCGCACATTTCGAAGCCAACATTCCTCCGATTACGCTACCGCTAATCGGAGCTACGCGGGCTATCTAATTCCTTCTTAAATTTAAAAGGGCCAGTAGCAATTGGAAGTACTAAACAACAGGGAAATAGCCACCGCTGTGTGGTTGGCGGCATTCGCTGCTTGGGCCTTTTCCAGGAAAGATATTCGATCGTCTTCCGGCTCTGTCTTGGATGCCTTTGCTAAAAGGCAAATATTAATTCCTTTTACGTTGCTTGTTTTTCATACTTTGGTCGCCATCTGGCTTTTGAGTCGCGTTGGCATATGGGATTCGAATCAGATAAAAAATACTATTTTGTGGTTTTTTGGCGTCGCTGCGGTCTCATTATTTCGCCTTCCTAAGATAGCGGATGATCGTTTTTACTTCAAAAAAGCAATAACTGACAGCTTAAAAATAATAGTAATCTTTGAATTCTTGGTTACTTTTTATACATTCAGCCTTATTGTCGAACTTCTCTTTGTTCCGTTCATGGCGTTTGTAGGTGCACTGCTTGCTGTATCGCAAACGGATGAAAAGTATGCTCTTGTGGAGAATATTTTAAATAGATTGGTAGAGATGATCGGCTTATTAATCATTGTGTATACGGTTTACAAGCTGATTACCGATTTTGGAGATTTTGCGCAGACTCAGACGTTTTATGATTTTACAGTACCGATCACTTTGTCAATCCTGCTGCTGCCTTTAATTTACGTTTTTTACGTGTATATGGTGTATGAGGGGATATTTGTTCGTATGCAGTTTTCGATAAAGGACGAAAGTCTACGCAAATATGCAAAACGAACTTCTCTTATTAAATATAACCTAAATATTCCTGCTTTAAGGCGGTGGGCAGACGCTCTAAGTCGAGAGAACATAGTAGATTCTAGTGAGATTGATGAATTGTACAAAGAGATTGCCCGCCTTGAAACAGAAGAAAAGGATCCCCCGCCAGTCCCGTTTGATGTTGGCTGGTCGCCGTATAAGATCGCACTAGTCCTGGAAGCAATGGGATTAACGGCTGGTCATTACAAAAAATTGTATGACGATGAATGGTTTGCAAGTTCCCCATATCTCGAAGTTGGAGAAGACATTCTACCGAACAACATTGCTTATTATCTCGAAGGAAACAAAAAGGCTGTCAATCGGTTAAAGCTGAAAATGAATATTAATGAGCCAGAACACGCCGCTGAGGCTCATAATATGTTCTGTGAACTTGCATCCAGTTTACACTCTCGTGCTATCGGAGAGGAACTGGGACATGAGTACAAAAATGCAATTCTAAACGGCACCGATAAAGAAGGACGTGTCAATACAAAAATGGTTAGAGTTACTACAGAACATTGGCCTAATAATCGGGGCTATGATGTCGGATTTTCTATTTCAAATATTTAACAAGGATGTCAAACCTTCCGCTGCACTCCGAGTTTGTCGCCTGTGGAGGCTGCCGTTCTCTTTGGTCGTTGCGCGATAAAGCCCGCAGCATCGGTTAGCTCTACGTTAAGCGACTGCTTTCGGATTTACTGCCGCCATACGCTAAATTATTTGAATGTCGCAAAGTCCAGTAGGTCGGGCATGCTGTTTATGCTCGACATTCTCAAGCTTCAATACGTTAACGAATTTCGCGATTGACCACTGCCGCTTAATTTTCGGATGCTAAAATGTCGGGCAACGATAGAGCCGTTGCCCGACCTACATTTGGAGAATCTTCATCATGCAATATCGTCGCGCTAAAACCCCAGGCGGTACTTATTTTTTCAGTATCGTGACTTTCCGGCGGCGTAAATTTCTCTGCGAACCGGATTGCGTATTCTGATTAATTTGAACAGTGATTCTGGCCGAACTTGAACACCTAAAACCTAACGCATCAGTGGAAGCCGAGTAGGTCGGGCAACGGCTCTATCGTTGCTCGACATTTCCACTTAATCATACTTGCCTAACCGTCCGTTCTAGCACATCCGCGCCACAAAGCGGCTTGTTGTTTTCAGGTTTCGCGGGATGGCACGAGCGCTGAACGGGGTGTTGTGCATTTCAGGACTAAACAAATGACAGCCCGATTAGCAAAGCGTAATCGGAGGGATGTTATGTTGGCTTCGAAAAGTGCGATTACGCAAGCTAATCGCACCTACATTTTGAATAAAAGCTTTGTGTTGCAGCGCCATAAGCTGAAATCGTTGAATGTCGCAAATTGGCTGTTACGTATCTATCGCCTCAGCTATTGCAACAATCTGCTTTCTATCATCCACCTCCGGCGTCATTGGCGCGCAAAAACCAGATTGCCAGTTTGGGTTGAAGGCTTGTATGGCTTTAGTCAGTGCACAGTAAACGCCCAGAGGCAGTTCGTCATGCGATAAAAACTCGATTTCAATCTCCGGCGCGAAACATCGGAATATAGTTACACGAGACAGAATAGCTAATCATCTAGCCTCGCCGTTTTGAAACGGGCCGACGCCCCTAAGAGACCGATTACGAAGAAAGCGGTAACAACAAGAGTGAAACGCAGATTAGTTTTCTGGATGATCAAATCGTCAGTCGCATAAAGCATGATAATGACGGCGACCGATCCCCAGCCAAGAAAACGCAACGCAGCGTCTGTGATGAGCTTACCTAGCGCTTCCGATTCGCTCACCGGCGTGTCCATTCGATAAGCCACAAAACCGCACACGAGTGCCGGCAGAATTCCCCAACGCATGTGTTGTATGAAGCTTTCCAGAAAATCGAAAGACTCTCTGTGGTAGAAAGTTAATTCGAGAACATATGTCGATACCGTGGTACTTACGATGAAGCCCACGATCATCATAGTCATGTAAAACCCATAGGATCGATCGGATTGCTCCCGCTGGTGTCTGAAAGCGAGCGTCCGTGAAATGAAGACGAGCGCTATCGGCAGGACCCACATCGGAATGGCATAAGCGATCCAACGGAGCGTTGTGTAACTAAAGTGCGCCAGCGGTTTATCGGGAAACAGGAAGGCATTATGTAGCGACACCGAAATCTCTCGACCCAACATAACCCCAATGGCGGTAGCCGCCGTGAATTGCAGAATATATTTGTAGGTGTGTTTTAGACGAGTCTCGCGGACATTACCGCCGAGCTGCTTCACATTTGCCCAGATTTCGTTCTCGCTTGCGCTTCCGAACACAACCAGAGAAGCGAGTAAGCGACAGAGTAAACCGGTGAGGTGGTCCAGTTCCTTGATCAGGTTTACCGTCTTGGTATAGTGTGGTTCCGCTTTCTTCCAGACGACAACTTTTTCCGACATCGCATTGTAGGAAATACAGATTTCCCCCCATTTTAAAGACGGCTCACTGAATAAACGACGAAAGGACGATTGGTTGGCGTAATTCTGTATCTGGTCAAAAAGAAGGCAATTATGAGCCCATTTATACTCGACCGTGGCGCTGGATTTTTCGAAATCACCGGGGTCGACGCTCGGCACCAAAAGACGATTGTTGATTTGTGCTTTTAGTCCATCGTCGACCGCCGATAATCTCGATGTAATTAAAGCGTTATAGACTTCTACCGCCTTGGTCGGAATCGCGAAAGCATCATGGATGCTGTCTCTCAAAACAAGTAAGGGATTAAACTTGCTTTCCCAAGCAATAAAAAATAGGAACAGCCCGATAGCAATCAAGGGCATGATTGTGCTTCCGTCCAAGCTATTGAGAAGATTCACCAATTCCCCGGATCGAAGGTTCTTCACAATGAGCGTAACCAATGGTGACAAGGGCAGCCACAGCCAGGTAAGTAACCCGTAAAGTACGGCCATAAGCGTGCAGTACGATACGATGCCTATCCAGTAAATACTTCTGCGGACAAAGTATTCCGGTAGTGTTGGTTCATTGCCCAGCTGAATGCGGCGTTTTTGGAAGGACCGATAGGCTAGGAAGAATACTGCCCCGGTGCCAAGAATCTGCACCACTAAGTTAATCAAGAATTCGACAGTCATCGTGCAACAGCTCCTAGGTATTTTTCACAAAATTTTGAGTTTAATTAAGCAACTCCCGTCTGACTATGAACGCACTTATTTAACAATTCCGGTCGTTTTTTACACCAGTTTTGCATGGCTTGGCTTGCGTGATGTGGCCGGGTGCGTTTTGCGGGGAGCAAGTGGTTGTATTTTAGCCCGGTATGATACGGCAAGATCCAGGCTTTAAGATGGGTCGAAGCGGGTGGACAGAATCCGTTCGATTACGCGTTCAATCATACCATCTCGGTGAGAGGAATAAGAAGGAAGAACACCTATCGAATCCTTTAATATTATTATCAAAATCATCGTTTTCTGAAGCTGATTAGCCATTCACAATTGGACAACCAGATTGAGCATCCAAGGTTGCCAGGTCGCTAATGCATTCTCAGAAGACAGGATGATAAATTACCGCAGAATTCTTGATCTTTATTACCGAAACAATTTTCTTCATCTGGGTCAGATGATGGGGGTGATTCTGGAATTAGGGTTATTCAAATTGCTTGGAGGGTGCAAGATTTTCATTTTCAGTTATATTTTCAATTAGTAGAAATGACCGTTATTATTTCTTGAAAAGATTCGCTTATTGTTTACCCAACAATTAATCGACACCCATCAACGCTAACTCAATTACAATCATGAATAGATTACTTATGCGGTTTGGGCTTTTAATGATAGCGTTGGTATTAAATGCTTGTAGCAGTACATCACCTTCGGTTAATCATGAAAGAACCGCAGCATATCGAAACACTGATCAGTCAAGCACAATCTCAACGCAAAAAGGCTATCCACCTGCGACTTACTCCGGGGTATTTCAAAAACCTGGCGAGCTTGAACCGGCTGTGGAATTTTGGCGTAAAACCTATGCAGTCTGGCATCGCTCGGAAGTTGCGTTTCACGATGACCGCTACATGGATGTGATTTACGAAGTGATGGTATTACCCGGTATCGTTACTGACAGCCTGACCAGTGATCAAAAAGCCATCGTCAGCCAGCGCCGCGATTTTTGGAAAGCTCAATTAGCAGATCTGGAGAATAAATTGCGCTATAACGCACCGCTGAATGCCAGCGACAGGCAATTGATCGCCAAACTACAAAGTAGCAACCAGCAGCTTAACAGCGTATTGAATGGCGCTGCCGAACGGGTACGGTCTCAACGCGGTATCCGTGAACGTTTCAAACGCGGGCTTGAGATTAGTGGGCGCTACGATTCGCAATTTCGCAAAATCTTCCGCAACGCCGGTTTGCCGGAAGAACTGGCTCTTCTTCCTCATGTTGAATCCTCGTTTCAGCCGGCCGCCAAATCCTCTGCTGGTGCGGTTGGGATGTGGCAATTTACTAAATCTGCGGCAAAAACCTTCATGCCTGGCAATGGCCGGGTCGACCAACGTCTTGATCCTTTTGCTTCTGCCTATGGTGCTGCGCGTTATCTCAGTTACGCCTATGGCAAACTGGGCGACTGGCCGGCGGCAATCACTTCGTATAATCACGGCATTGGTGGTATGAAACGGGCACAAAGCCAGGCAGGTCGCAATTTTTCCAATATCGTTGCGGCTTACGACGGCCCAGCGTTCGGTTTTGCTTCTCGAAATTATTACGCCCAGTTTCTGGCAGCGCGCGAGATTGCCAGCAATCCGAAACAGTATTTCGCAGAAGGTGTGCAATATGAATCGCCGCTGGGGGCCGGGCAATATCTGGCCGTAGAATAAAGATTTTGGAGACGCATTGGCACTGAATACCGATTTAGCGCCTTATGATGCGCTTTTAAATAGCCCGCACTGGCAGTAAACGAGCCATTCAGTGCTAAGTTGCAAAATCTGCTGTACGTTTTTATTTTTGGCCTAAAAAATACGCATAAAAAAGCCCACATAAAGTGGGCTTCGTCCGGTATTTTTTATTTTTTGATGTGGACGCCTACCATTAAAAATGGCAGTTCAATTACTTGCGTTTATTATTGTTGTTTTACCGCGTTACCGGTCGCCTTCCTCCCCCGTTTAAAGATGACGATTCTTGCGAGTCGTATCAGCCTTGCTCAAGGTGGGGCAATTCTATTAGCTAAAAAAGCTATTGTCCAGTAAAAGTGCGACAAATTGTCGCACCATAATCGTTGCTATAAATTCGTGCCCCGTTAACAAACAACCTTTTGCTGATTTTCACCCTCATGCTATTGATGAAGTAACTCATTAAGGAACTTGTTTCGTGTTTTCTGCTTCTTGGGATAAATGTTTACTAATAACAGCAGGTAAGCTCTTGGGCTTATTAATACGCAATTGTTTGTTAACATTCATTCTGCCAAACACAACGACAATATCTTTAATTGACACGCCAAATTCTTCTGCCAGAAATTTAACCATATGATCGGTTGCTCTGCCGGCTATAGGCGCGGCTGTAACGCTCACTTTAAGTTGCTTACCTTTAGGTTTACCAATGGCATCTTTTTTGGCGCTAGGGGTACCGAGAATATTCAGCACCAACACATCGCCATCCCAAGCACAGAATGACTTTAATACTAACCGTTTATTCACTATTAATTTTCCAAATTTGCTTAGGTTATTTTCACTTTACTTAGGTATTTTGGAGGGCAAAGACAAAGCATAAGAAATTGTTCCAGTTATGAATATTTAGCGCAGATCAAATACGCTTTTGAATAACATCACTTAACGCAAAGGCTAACGAATTCTTTTTTAAACTTATCATAATGTGAAAAATCCAGGTACTTGGCGGTTGAGTTTACAAGATTTTGAGAAGATCAAAGGTTGCATCCGACCCTACCAGTCACTCAGATTTTTTAATCGTTATAATGCAGCTCTGATATACAGCCGCTCAAAAACTTAACATCAGAAATAGCTCCGTATGCGTGTATCTGTTGAACGCAACGTTAGGCGCTTAATTTATTTCGCCTCAATTACTTAGTGAGAAATGAGCTACACAATAATCAAAGTTATTATCACCAGCCTGCTTATCGTGGCGATTTCCGAACTATCGAAACGAAGTTCATTGATTGGCGCTTTATTAGCCTCGCTACCACTGACCTCTGTTTTAGCAATGCTCTGGCTGTACACCGATACCAAAGATGTGTCCAAGGTGTCTGACTTAGCGAGCAGTATTTTTTGGCTGGTGATTCCCTCCTTGGCTTTTTTTATCAGCTTACCGCTTCTACTAAAGAAAGGGGTCCCGTTCTATCTGAGCATGGGGTTATCAATGGCAGTGACGGCTGGGGTTTATTTCATCATGATCACAATACTAATGCGCTTTGGCATTAAGTTATAGAAATTGAAACAGGACTTTTCAAATATGACTTCAATATTAAAAAGCCCCGTTGGGCTTATCGGTTTACCGTTCTTGTTATTTTTTGTCGGTGCAGATGCCTTTGCTCACGGCGTTGATAAAAATACCGAGTTTTTATTGTCAAACCAAGGCGTGTTCAAAAGCTTTAAGATGAGTACTGATGCAATCTAACTGTGTGTTAACGACTGAATTTGAAGATCCACACGGCTGGTACTGGGAAAATAAATCAGAATCGCTCATTACCATCATATTGAATACTAAAGAGACTTACCGGATTTTAGGTTTGATGTAATGGTGAATATCTAGCACCGCATCATTAAACAATTTTGAGTGGCTTATTTTGACGCTGAATTATCTTCCGTCATCAGCCATTTCCACGGCCTACTTTCAACACATTTGCTTATTTGGAAATCAGATTCTTTATGCACTAAAAATTCGATTGCTCGAACAGCAGCTGGAAAAAAATAAGCCGCTCACCATATACAACACACTATGGACGACTGCGGCTAAATGCTTGGTCATCGGCATTTAATTCTTCTGAGTTTTGTTCACCCGACGTATAAACCAGTGTTGCTGCCGACCGTAGCAAGGTAGCGCGGCTATCGATTTCGGTAAAACGGGCGCGGGCCAAATCCTTTTGCGCGGACAGCAGTTCTATCACCGTGGAAAAACCGTGATCATAAGATTCTTGGGTGGCGGCATAAGATTCTTCGGCGGCTTTCAACAAGGCTAAGGCAAACTCGCGTTTTTCCAGCGCGGTTTTGGTATCGGCGTAAGCTTTCCAAATATCGCGCATGATTTCCAGACGCAAAGCTTCAAGTTGAGCCCTGGAGGCCTCTTGTTTGGCCTCGGCTTCATGTACGGCATTGCTGCGTTCAAAGCCATCGAACAACGTCCACTCCACCGTCAGCATGGCTGTATTAACCATATTATTTGCCGAATAACTCTCATTGCCCGGTGGGTTGGTGTGTACATTGCCCCAGTATTGATTACCCACCATGCCGCGCAGCGCAACCTTGGGCCAGAATTCGGCTCTCGCCTTTTTCACTTCCGCTTCGCGCGCGCGCAATTCCGCCAGACGCGCCATCAAGTCAGGACGTTGCTCCAAGGCCTGATCGACAATTTTTTCGACCGACTGCACCAGTGCTGAGGGTAACGGCAGCTGGCTCAGGTCGATCAGTTGTAAGGTATAAGCAGGCGAAATGCCGAGGTTTGTGGTCAGATCGGCGCGTGCCTGCGTGACCGAACCGCGGGCATCTTGCAAGTCATAACTGGCTTTTGCCTGTTCCTGAATCGCCAGCAGCAAATCCGGGCGCGTTGCCAGACCTTTGTCGAGTTTCGCCTGCACCGAACCAGTACCGGCTTTGGCGGACTCAAACGTCTGTTGCGCCGCCGTTACCCTGGCTAGAGCCGCCTGGTAGGCAAAAAAACTGCTGGCAACCCGATAAGCAATTTCCTGATGTTTGCGGCTGAAGGCAAAATTAGCGGCGTTCAAGCGCTGTGCGCCCGCATCGACCACGGACTCCCGGCGTCCGAAATCGAACAGTGTCCATGCCAAATCCAAACTGCCAAGAGACGAGTAACTATCGCTTACTAATGCGCCGCCGGGAATGGGGAAGCTGGTTGTGGAATATTGCCCGAACACCATCGCCGTCAACGTCGGATACCAGGCACTGCGATTTCTTTCGAGCCGGGCAGCGGCAGCTTTCGCCTCCTCCCAGCTAACTCGGGTTTCCGGATTGGCATGCAAGGCCAGATCCACCAAGGCAGGCAGGTCGTAGGTCAGCTTGGTGTCAATGACATTATCTTCAAGTGGACGGCTGGCCTTGGGGAGCGGCTGCGTGCCGCTTGTGCGCCGGTAATCATGCCAAGAAACCGCAGCGCCGGCAGCAGCAGCCAGATCGGGTTTATCAAGCTGCGTCACGCTGGACGGCGGCATGCAGGCTGTCAATGCCAGCGCAACAGACATAGCTATAATGCTGATACCTCGCGGCAGAGATGACAAAATTGTTACCAAGTTATCGCACTTGCGGCGCCGAAATTCACGCAAATTTAAACACCTTGTTCGAGTTATGAAATAACTCTCTATGGTAGAAAGTTACAAT
>Ga0208625_100246_pt1 | contig 14275 bp, 10 predicted proteins | sample LakWasMeta8_HOW4_2_FD_183858 | JGI IMG/M metagenome (GOLD analysis project Ga0208625, IMG submission 183858) | Freshwater sediment methanotrophic microbial communities from Lake Washington under simulated oxygen tension - Sediment Metagenome... | ecosystem: Environmental > Aquatic > Freshwater >... | reverse complement strand
AGATGACATTACGACTGCTGAATTCCGAATACACTTGCCGCACTGCAGTGCGGACAATGTCATCTTCACTTTGACTGCGACTGAGCTCCTTACTCATCGTGTAGAGCGCTGAAGCACGTCGTTCTCGATGAGCAGCCACTTTTGCCTGAGAGCGAACATTCGCCATCAGACTACTGGTGACCATCGCCACCGTCAGCATTGCTCCCAGAGTGACTAAGTATTGGCTATCGGCCACCGAAAACGTTAAGTAGGGATTGATGAAGAAAAAATCCAGCGCAGCAACACTGAGAATAGAAGCCATGATCGATGGTCTTCGCCCAAAGCGGGTTGCTACAAAGATAACGCCCAATAGGTAAACCATCACTATGTTGGCCAGTTCGAACTTACCGACCATTATCTCGGCGACTAAAGTACAAAATCCGATAACAATCGTTACCCAGACATAATCAAGATAACGATTTCTTCCGCCTTTACCTACCCGGTTTTTTAGTCCCGGCAGCGGGGCGCGATTGAATAGCGACGCTTCTTGAACTTTGTCTTCACCCTGCGGACTTCCCAACAAATAGACATTGATGTTGTGTGCCTCACCAATAATCTTATCGACCACCGAACCCAACAGCCAGCGTCGCCAGCCCCTGCGACTGGGTTTACCCATGACAATTTTGGTGACGTTGCGTTCTCTGGAGAAATCAACCAGCGCTTTGCTCATGTCAGGCGTGCTCAGGGTCACCGTCTCGGCACCTAATTGTTCCGCCATGCGTAACACCCGCAATACTGCATCGCGTTTTTCCGCCGGTAAGCGTTGCAATTGCGGGGTTTCCACATAAACAACTATCCATTCGCCGCGTAAACTGGCGGCCAGCCGTTTACCGGCCCGCACCAATCGCTCGGCCAGCGAGTTAGGGCCAATGCAAACCAGAATCCGTTCGTTAACCTGCCATATATCTCGAATAGCATGGTCTTCCCGATAATCCAGCATCTGCGCGTCAACGCGATTGGCGGTTTGCCGCAACGCCAGTTCCCGTAACGCAATCAGGTTACCTTTGCGGAAAAAATGATTGATGGCTTGCTGCGCTTGTTGCGGCAGGTAAATCTTGCCTTCCTTGAGTCGAATCAATAATTCGTCGGGCGGTAAATCCACCAGTTCGATTTCGTCGGCATCTTCATAGACCGTGTCGGGCACGGTTTCCCAGACCCGTATCCCGGAAATTTGGCCGATGTCGTCGTTGAGGCTTTCCAGGTGTTGGACATTCAGCGCGGTGTAAACGTCAATCCCGGCATCCAGCAGTTCGTGAATATCCTGCCAGCGTTTTGGGTGCCGACAGCCGGGCGCGTTGGTGTGTGCCAACTCGTCGACCAGAATGATCGATGGTCGGCGTTTGAGGGCGGCATCTAGGTCAAATTCATGAAGAATGGTGCCTTTGTAGTCGATTTTGCGGGTCGGCAGCACTTCCAGACCTTCAAGCAAGGCCTGAGTTTCCTTGCGGCCGTGGGTTTCAATCAGGCCGACGACGACATCCAGATTTTCTGCGCGCCGCTCCCGTGCTGCCAGCAGCATTGCATAACTTTTACCGACGCCCGCTGCTGCACCAAAGAAAATCTTCAGGCGTCCGCGCTTGGCTTTGGCATTGTCGCGTTCGACGCGAGCTAGCAATTCGTCAGGATCAGGGCGTTGGTTGTTCATGATGAGGGCCTGTGTATTTTAAGTTTACAACCAACCTGATTTTCTCAGCCGCCAGTACAGCAACAAACTGCCCACTGCGACGCCGCCGACGACGGCCGGATAGCTGTATTCCCAATCCAGCTCCGGCATGTGCCGGAAATTCATACCGTACCAGCTGAACACCATGGTCGGTATCGCCAAGATCGCGCCCCAACCGGCCAGTCGTTTAACGACTTCGTTTTGGCGCACTGTTTCAAAGGTCAGATGTACCTGCATTGCCGCAACCAACATTTCGCGCATCGCGTGAATTGCCTGATCGATGCGTTTGACATGATCGGAAATATCTCGAAAATACACCCGTACATCCTTGGGAATACCCGCGTTATGAAAACGCATCAGTTCGTTGCAAATATCGATAACCGGATTGATTGCACCTTCCAGCAGCAACAATTCACGTTTTAATTCGTAAAGACCTGCCATGGTTTGTCGACCGGGCCGATATTCAAAGATTGCCGATTCCAGTGCATCGAAACGGGCTTGCAAGCCGTCGATGACCGGTACGTAATTATCGACAATAAAATCCATGATTGAGTACAACGCGAAGCCGGGACCTTTGGCCAATTGCTGCGGCATGGATTCGCAACGTCCCCTGATTTTACTGTGCGACATGGCAGAGCCATGTCTAACCGTCACCAGAAAGCGTGGCCCCATAAAAATATGGGTTTCGCCGAACTCGACATCCTCTTCGGTGAGATGTGCAGTATGCAATACGATAAATATCGAGTCGCCGAATTCTTCTATCTTCGGACGTTGATGCGCGACGCAGGCATCTTCAATAGCCAGTTCGTGCAAGCCAAATTCCTCTTGGATCTTGACCAACAACTCTTTGTTTACCTCACGCAGACCCAGCCAGATAAAAGTATTGTCTTGTTTCAGTACTTCACTGATGTCGTCGATGGTCACATCGCCAATGCTGACGCCATTTTGGTAAGCCACGCATTTCATGACCATGCAGTTATCGATGGTATTTGTCAAAAGCGCCTCCTGTTATTTGGCAATGGTAATAGAGGGTGCCTCTCTGGGCTAAGCCGGTCATGATCATTTGGAAAATTTGGCGCCGTAAGCAGAGCGAAGCTACGACATCATTAGGACAATATGCTTCACTTTGAAGGGAGGATAAGTTCAGTTAGCTTGCAAGTTTTATCCTCTTCGAGAGAAACGAGCTTAAGTCTATAGGGAGGGTTGTCTTTTTCCCATTCTTCCTCCCTGCCCGGATTTCGTCGGACTCTTTTTGAGACGATAGCAATCGCCCAATGCTTATTGGGTTTTGCCTTATTCAATAAGGCTTGATAGCTTTCATGCTTGATTGTAGCTGCTAGTTGTTTTAAGGCTTCAGGATAATTATTTCCTTTTAACTCAACAACAAAAACATGCCGCCGGCTGGGTTGTTGATAGAAATAGAGACAGTCGCAACGAGCACTATTGGTAATCAAGCCGGGCAAGCCGTTATTTTTAGACTGATCATCAACCCTGATTTTGATGGCTTCTCCATTTGAGGACGGTGTGAGTTTTACGCCTTTGCCTTTTTCCTGAAAAGACAAGCTATTGTGTTCGCAATTAATCTTGCCCAACTCTTCCAGTTTTTGCCGAACAGTAGTAATCATTCGCGATGTTCCCATTCAATGTCGCGCATGGCTTCATACAGATCATTTAATCGGTCGAAAGGCTCGGTAAATTCTGCTTCATCAATGAGGCCGGATGCCAGCACAATGTCTTTGACGATGCCATCGCGGTCGAAATGATAGGCTCGCACTGGTCTTTCAATTGCCACTAAGTCGGGATGGCCGGTTTTGAATTGTGCTACTGCATCGTCGTTAGGAAACTGCTTAATTACGCTACCGAACTTAATCAGGTTATTAACGCAGGATAAGATGTACGGGCTATGAGTGATAAGGATGAGTTGTAAGCCTTGATTAACAGCCTCAGCCAACACATTTATCAGGCATTTTTGAGCTTCAGGATGTAGGTGGGATTCCGGCTCGTCGATAATGACCAAGCTATTTGGCTGAACCCAGTATCTGAAACCGACCAATAGCGGCGAGGTTTCCGTAACCATTGACGAGGTAAGGTGCAAACGTAAATTGTTGTCTGAATTTTTAACTCGATAGAGAAAATCCGGCAACGCTCCATCGGGTTGTTCAACCACCAAGCTATCACCATCATATAACTGCCCCTGTAATTTGTTTGCAATCGAAGCCAGCGGACTTTCTTCAGCGCTATTCAATTCGTAAATTCGACTGAGAAAATCTTCGGTGGGTTTATCGATCCGAATCAATTTACCGGTTTTTCGCGCATGAAGGCCTTTACTCGCCAACAATAACTTTTCGGAAATGGTCTCCAAACCGACATGTTCATCGGCTCGAGCCCGGTAAATTTCTTTATAAGTCAGCATGAAATTTGAACGTGCTGCGGGAAAATAATCGGCAAAACCGCCGCCAGCCCCCCAAAATAAATGCCAGCACAATACCCATAAAAGGGATTCCGGAGTAACGGTGTTTTGGGTCGCAGTGAGCAATGTCGAACCGGGCTGAGGATTAAGCCATGTTTTTGCTTGCTCAATAGTTGTATTTATTATTGCTTGTAGCTGTTCTTCTGGTAATAACTCAATATCAGAGTATGTGACGGTGGTATTTGAAAAAAGATTACTGTCATCATTGAAGAATTCATTAAGCCTGTCTTTAAACAACTCTGCATGCAATTTGCCTAATCGGGGCAAGGTTTGTTGTAAATCGGTTGGTGATAGTTGTTGTAAATCTGTCAAGGCATCTTGGGTAGTAGTAATATTTTTACCAAACAATACTTGGTAAAAGAGTTCTGCATTATTGAAATAACTGGTGGTTACCGTTTCATGCCGCTGCAATCCATATATCACTTTGGCTAGGTAGCTTTTCCCTGTGCCGTTCGGCCCCACAAATACTGTTAGACCACCTAGCTCAATAGTTGCCTCTTTTATTGGTCCAAGGTTTGTTACATTAATTTTCATTTCTTCATCCTAATTCATAGCCACAACTGAATATAACTGCGTATTGCTATCTAGTGTACCAAAGGCAATCATTGCACATGACTGAAAGCAGTTGTATGAATAGGTTATCAACAGATATTAATGGCTAATTGATTCGCTGTTTAGACGTGAACGATCTAATCGATCAAGTGCCAGATTCAACCGCAACACGTTAACCCTTGGCTCACCGAAAACTTGCCATTGTCTGGCTTCTGTCATTTGAGTCACCAAATCCCTTAACTTATTAGGATCAAGATGACGGGCTTTGGAGAGGCGGTTAATCTGGTATTCGGCCGCAGCCGGGCTGATATGCGGATCGAGTCCACTACCGGACGCAGTCACCAAATCTACAGGAACCGCAGCTTTATTGCCGGGATCGGCGGTTTTTAAGGCTGCAATTCTGGTGGCGACTGTGTCAATCAACGCCGGATTCGTTGGCCCCAAGTTGGAGCCGGACGATGCGGCGGCGTTATTGGCATAAGGTCCAGTGGCGGATGGCCGTCCCCAGAAGTATTTCGGATTGTTAAACGATTGGCCGATTAATGTCGAACCGATGGGTTGGCCTTGTTGATCTTTAATCAAGCTGCCATTGGCTTGATCGGCAAAAAATACTTGGGCAACTACGGTGACTAGGGCGGGATAGATTACGCCGGTCAATAAGGTCAATAGCAGCAACATGACTGCGGCAGGTTTTAAGTAACTCAACATGTTCAATCTCCTTTACACCAGATTCATGGCAACAAGCAGCCAGTCGATGGCCTTGATGCCGATAAACGGTACGATCAAGCCGCCGACGCCGTAAACCAACAAATTGTTTTGCAGCAATTTCTCTGCACCGACCGGCTTATATTTGATGCCCTTCAAGGCCAACGGAATCAAGGCGATAATGATTAAGGCGTTAAAAATCACCGCCGACAAAATCGCGCTGGACGGTGTTGCCAAGCCCATCACGTTCAGCACATTTAACGCCGGGTAAGTGGTGGCGAAGGCGGCTGGAATGATCGCGAAATACTTGGCGACATCGTTGGCGATGCTGAAGGTGGTCAGCGCGCCGCGCGTCATCAGCATTTGCTTGCCGGTTTCGACGATTTCGATCAGCTTGGTGGGGTTGGAATCCAGGTCGACCATGTTGCCGGCTTCCTTGGCGGCCTGGGTGCCGCTATTCATCGCCACCGCTACATCGGCTTGCGCCAGCGCCGGGGCATCGTTGGTGCCGTCGCCGGTCATTGCGACTAATCGGCCGTCAGCCTGGTGCTGGCGAATCAACGCCAGCTTGGCCTCCGGCGTGGCTTCGGCGAGAAAATCGTCGACACCGGCTTCGGCGGCAATTGCCGCAGCGGTTAAGCGGTTGTCACCGGTGATCATGATGGTTTTAATACCCATCTGCCGCAATTCGATAAAGCGTTCTTTGATGCCGCCTTTGACGATGTCTTTTAATTCGATAACGCCCAATGCGCGTGGGCCTTCCGCCACCACCAGCGGCGTACTGCCGCGACGAGCGACATCAATCACTATTTTTTGAATATCATCCGGAAACTGTCCGCCCTGTTCGGCAACATAGTTACGAATCGCATCTTCTGCACCTTTACGTATTTGCCGGAGATTTTCGCCTGTCTGCTGCTCATTAGAAGACGGGACGGCGGGCAAATTAACCCCGCTCATCCGCGTCTGGGCGCTGAAGTGAATGAAGGTGGCACCCAAAGCATTCACATCGCGCTCGCGTAAGCCGAATTTTTGCTTGGCAAGCACCACGATACTGCGGCCTTCGGGGGTTTCATCGACTAGCGATGCCAGTTGCGCAGCGTCGGCGACCATTAATTCGCTGACGCCTTTGGCGGGAAAAAACGCCGAGGCCTGGCGGTTGCCTAATGTAATAGTGCCGGTTTTATCCAATAGTAATACATCAACATCGCCCGCCGCTTCCACTGCCCGGCCTGAGGTGGCAATAACATTTTTTTGCATCATCCGGCCAATACCGGCAACCCCAATGGCTGATAACAAGCCGCCAATTGTGGTGGGTATCAGGCACACCAGCAGTGCGACCAGCACGGTAATGCTAATCGGTTGACCTGCGCCTGCGGTTTGCACACTATATAAAGAGAACGGCAGTAGCGTGACTGTTGCCATCAGAAACACCAGCGTCAATGCCACCAGTAAGATGGTTAGAGCGATCTCGTTAGGGGTTTTCTGACGTTTGGCGCTTTCCACCATTGAAATCATCCGGTCCAGAAAGCTCTCGCCCGGATTGGCCGAGATGCGCACCACCAGCCAGTCGGATAGCACGCGGGTGCCGCCGGTGACAGAGCTGAAATCACCGCCGGATTCACGAATCACCGGCGCACTTTCGCCGGTAATGGCGCTTTCATCGACCGAGGCCACACCTTCGATCACATCTCCGTCACCCGGCACGAAGTCGCCTGCCTCGATTAGCACCACATCGCCCTTGCGCAAAGTCGACCCGGCCACTTTGGAATAATTGCCGCCGTAGCGCGGCTCATCGAGTTTTTTGGCGGCAATGTCGCGCTTGGCGGTCCGTAAAAACGCAGCCTGCGCCTTGCTGCGACCTTCCGCGACGGCTTCGGCAAAGTTGGCGAACAGCACGGTAAACCACAGCCATAGTGTGATCGCCAAAATAAATCCGGCCGGTTCTTCGCTGGCGCCGTTAAGCGCCTGCAGCCATAAAACCGTGGTCAACATACTGCCGAGATAGACGACGAACATGACCGGGTTTTTCCACTGCTGTTGTGGTGTCAGCTTGCCGAAGGCATCAAAAAATGCCTGTTGCAAGATTTGCGGGTCCATTAAGGATGTAGAAACGGATTTGGTTGTCATTGTGTTATTACCTGTATCCAAATTAGTGATGACTGATCATTTGTAGATGCTCAACGATGGGTCCCAAGGCTAAAGCCGGCACAAACGTTAGCGCCCCCACCATTAACACGGTAATAATCAGCAATACGGCAAACAATGGCGTATGAGTCGGCAACGTACCCGCGCCGAACGGCACGGTCTTTTTGGCGGCCAGGGAACCGGCAATTGCCAGCACCGGCACCATCAGCCAATAGCGGGAGAACAGCATTGCCAGACCTAACATGAAATTGTAGAACGGCACGTTGGCGGATAAGCCGCCAAAAGCGCTGCCGTTGTTGTTACCGGCCGATGAGAACGCATACAGCACTTCACTGAAACCGTGGGCGCCGGGGTTGAATACCGAGGCCTTGCCAATATCCAGCATCAACGCTATTGCCGTACCGCCCAGCACTACTAACGGCGGCACCAGGATAATCACCGCTGCCATTTTCATCTCGTAAGCTTCGATCTTTTTACCCAGATATTCCGGGGTACGGCCAATCATCAATCCAGCAATAAACACCGCAACGATAGCAAACACGATCATGCCGTACAGACCGGAACCGACACCGCCGAAAATTACCTCTCCGAGCTGCATCAGAAACATCGGTACTAAACCGCCTATCGGTGTAAACGAATCGTGCATGGAATTGACCGAACCGTTGGAGGCCGCCGTGGTCGCCGTCGCCCATAAGGCAGAATTGACGATGCCGAAACGGGTTTCCTTGCCTTCCATATTACCGCCAGCTTGTTGGACGGATGCGGTTTGATCGACGCCCAGAGCGGCCAAGGCTGGATTGCCGCTTTGTTCAGCAGGTACCGCGACGAATACCAACGCCACAAACACCAACGTCATCGCTGCCAGTAGCACCCAACCCTGGCGGGTATCGCCGACCATCACGCCAAAGGTGTAGCACAACGCCGCCGGGATCAGCAAAATCGCCAGCATTTCCAGAAAGTTAGACAGCGGCGTCGGGTTTTCGTAAGGATGGGCGGAATTGACATTAAAAAAGCCGCCGCCGTTGGTGCCCAATTGCTTGATGGCAATCTGCGACGCTGCCGGTCCCAAAGCCAAGGTTTGCTCATTGGTTACCACGGTTTCAGTCACCGGCTTACCTTCGGCATCCATCACCGCTTTGCCGTCTGCATCAAGTTTGGGCGCTTGATAGCTGATGGCTTCTTGCAAGCTTACCTTTTGATAGGGCTTAAATGTCTGCACCACGCCTTGACCGACCAGCACCACTGCCAGCAGCAGCGACAACGGCAGCAGGATGTATAGCGTGCTGCGGGTCAAATCTACCCAGAAATTACCGATGCTGTCGGTGTTGCGGCGAGCAAAGCCGCGAATCAGTGCTACCAATACCGCCATGCCACTGGCAGCGGAGACAAAATTTTGCACCGATAAACCCAGCATCTGGGTCAGATAGCTCATGGTGGTTTCGCCGCCATAGCCCTGCCAGTTGGTGTTGGTGGCAAAACTGACGGCGGTATTGAAAGCAGAATCGGGACTAATCGCAGACAAACCTTGCGGATTGAGCGGCAAAATGTCCTGGAAGCGTTGCAGCCCGTAAACTGCCAGCAAACCCAATAAGTTGAACACCAACACGGCAATGGCGTATTGCGTCCAGCGCATTTCCAGCTCGGGATTAACGCCGCTGAGGCGATAAAACAGCCTCTCGACACCGGCAAACCAGCGATTGATGCCTACTGATTCATCCTGATAAACCCGCGCCATATAACTGCCCAAGGGCTTGGCCAGCGCTATCAGTACAATCACATAAATTGCAATTTGCAGAAAACCTTGTGTGTTCATCAGAATTTCTCCGGATAAAACAACGCCACCACCAGATAAATAAACACGGCCACCGCCAGACTGCCGCTTAACAAATAAATCCAACTCATGATTGCCCCCGCAATGACTCACAGCCAGTAATTAGCAAAACGGTTACCGCAAAGAAAACCGCCGTTAATATCAAATAGCCTATATCCATCGGTAACACCTCTTGAGAAATGTGGAAACTACAACGCGATTAGCCCTGATTACTTGACGATGATTTTCTGCAATTGCTGGTAAAAAAGCTGTAAAGAATTCAGTCAACGGTGTAAAGAAAATATAAAAATTGAGCGGCGCACTTTAGTAGAGGAGCCGATGTTGATATGTTGAGCGCGAATTCAACACTGAAGTGTAATTCTAGTAATCACCCGACTTGCTGCTCGTATTCAGCCGGTATAAGGCCATATCAAGTATGTGAGAAGCCGATTTTTCAATTGAGAATAATCTACGTCTTTACGCTTTTTTTACATCCCTATCCTTACAATCAATTGCCGTATTGAAACCTGAAGGCTTACTTGTAACCTTTGCCAGGTTAATCATTCAAATTTATTGAACATAGGGAGATTATTGTGAATTGTGGTTTTCGTGTGCTGGGAATAATAGCCTTGTTGCTACCGGGAACGGTATTTGCCGAGGGCGCAACGGTGACACCGGCATTGCAACGGATTGATCTGACGCACCATTGGGCGGGGTATTTTTCATTGGCGGTGATGGTAGCCGCTTATATTGCTGCAATGTTCGAAGAGGCCACGGCGCTGCGTAAATCAAAGCCAATGTTGCTTGCTGCGGGATTAATTTGGTTTGCGATTGTTTTGGTCTATCAGCAGCAAGGCAATGATCAACTTGCGGTAACGGCCTTTAAGAGCAATTTGCAGGCTTATATGGAATTGCTGTTGTTTATCATGGTGTCGATGACCTATTTGAATGCAATGGAAGACATGCGTATCTTTGATGCATTAAAAGTCTGGTTGGTCAGCATGCATTTGAGTTATCGGCAATTGTTCTGGATTACCGGGTTGCTAGTGTTTTTTATTTCCAGCGTTGTTAACGGCCTAACAGCAGGATTGCTGATGGGGGCCGTGGTGGTTGCTGTCGGTAAAAACAGCCCGCGTTTTGTTTCGTTAGCGTGCATCAATATTATCGTTGCTACCAATGCCGGCGGTTCTTTCAGTCCATTGGGCGGCATCTCAACCTTATTCGTTTGGCAGCATGGCATGTTGGGCTTTACTGAGTTTTTTAAATTGTTTATTCCTTGTCTGGTGAATTTTTCAATTCCGGCTTTGGCAATGCATTTTTCGGTACCCAAAGATAAACCCGATATTGATGCAGAACAGGTCCATTTGCTTCGTGGAGCCAAACGGGTCATCTTTTTATTTGGGGTCACCATAGGTCTAGCGGTGGTGTTTGACACGAAATTGCATTTGCCGGCAGCAGCCGGGATGATGGCCGGGTTATCGTTATTGCAGTTCTTTTATTTTTATCTACACAGAATTAATAAACAAAATACTCAAAAGCAATCGGAATTTAGTTTGTTTTTCGGTAGCGGAAAAATCAATTCTTCGGCCAGTGAAGTCAGCAGGCTGGATATTTTCGACAAAGTCGGTCGTTTGGAATGGGATACCTTGCTGTTTTTCTACGGTGCGATGATGGGAATAGGCGGGTTAGGCTACATCGGCTATCTTGATGCTATATCCCAAGTGCTGTATGGGCAATTAAGCCCGACTGTTGCCAACGTTCTGATTGGCCTGTCTTCGGCATTTGTTGATAATGGTACGTTGATGTTTGCTGTTCTCACCATGCATCCCGATATTCCCCAAGGTCAATGGCTGCTATTAACTTTAACGTTGGGTGTAGGCGGTAGCCTGTTGGCGATTGGCTCGGCGCCTGGAATAGGCTTGCTGGGTCAGGCCAAAGGTCAATACACTTTTACCAGTCATATGAAATGGTGCCCGGTAATTTTATTAGGTTATTTTGCCAGTATCGGCGTGCATTTTTTGATCAACTCTCAATCTTTTTGACAGTGCCGGCTAGCTGCTTCGGGAGAAAAGTTTGCGTAAGAACCAGCCTGGAGGCGAGCAAGATCATCAGTTTTCCGAAATCATGTTAAGCCGCAGTCGTCGGTCTGATCGATTGCAGGGTTACATCTGGGGCATAGCCGCACCGTTTATTTGCACATTGATCGATTGGCCGCTGCGTCATGTTCTGGGCCCCGCCAGCATTCTGATGATCTATCTGTTGGGGGTGTTTCTGGTCGCAAGCCGCTATGGACGAGGCGCGTCAATCATCGCTTCGTTTTTGAGCGCCCCGGTATTCGCTTTTTATTTTGCATCGCCGATTTTTTCATTTGCTATCAGCGACCTTGAAAACATTATCGGCCTGGGCGTGATGATAGTTGTTGCCAATGTAACGAGTAATTTCGTGGAAAGAGTGCAGTTGCAAGCCGGCATCGCCAAACAGCGTGAAAACCGCGCCAACGCACTTTATCGCTTAAGTCAGGCCTTATCTGAAGCGCAAAATCGACAAGCCGTTGCCAGGATCGCCGTCAGTCATATTTATGATGATTTTGGGGCCTTGTCGGTACTGCTGTTTCCAGACCAGGCGTTTCAACTTCATTATCCATCTGACATGCCACTCGAACATTCTTTAAAAGGTAGTAACCTGACAATTGCGCAGCAAACCTATCAGCAACACACTAACCGGCAAACCAGCGAGCCTATAGGTTCAATTAACTATTATCCGCTGGAACGCTCGCAGCTCATTCAAGGTGTGCTGGCTATTCAATCACCAACGGATTCTGACCTGATGAGTCCGGAGTTGATTACTTTTTTTGAGACCTTTTTAAGCCTGATTTCGCAAACGCTGGAACGCCTGCGATTAACTGAACAGGCCAACAACGCTAACCTGCAAGCCGAAACCGAGTCGTTACGCAACGCGCTGTTAAGTGCCATATCACATGACTTGCGCACGCCGTTGACACGTATCATTGGGGCAAGTACGGCCTTAGTTGAGAACAACACGGAATTTTCAGCGGAAGAAAATCTCGATTTTAACAAAGTCATTCTCGACGAGGCACAACGCATGGCGGAGCTGACCAGTAAAATGCTGGACATGGCGAGACTGACTGCCGGAAAGTTAGTGCTGCATCAGGAATGGAACGCTCTTGAAGAAATTGTCGGCAGCTCCCTGAACAGATTAGAGAAAAATTTGGCTGCGCGCCCGGTAAGAACGCTCTTGCCTGATCATTTGCCACTTTTATGGATAGACGCCGTCTTAGTTGAACAGGTATTAACCAATCTGATCGAAAACGCCATCAAATATACGCCAGAGGGAAGTCCTATCGATATCAGCGCCGAACTGTTAGCCGACACAATAAAAATCAGCGTATCCGATTATGGCTTTGGCATTCCCAAAGGCATGGAAGAAAAAATCTTCGACAAATTCTATCGTCTTGAATCCGAAAGCCATCAAGGCGGCGTGGGGTTGGGATTGACTTTATGCCGGGCCATTATTGAAGCGCATGGCGGAACCATTCAAGCCGTCAATCATTCCGGCAAAGGTGCGTCATTTATTATTCATTTACCTTCACGCGATCCGCCTCAAATTAATTGGCACGAAGGTATGGAGTCATGATGAGTGAGATCAAGCCGTTAATATTAATCATCGAAGACGATCCGCAAACCCGGCGTCTTTTAAAAACCAATCTCTGCAACCGTGGCTGGCGTGTTATTGAAGCTGAAAACGGCAAACTCGGCCTGTCGCTAGTCAAAAGCGATAGCCCCGACCTGGTGATACTCGATTTGGGATTACCCGATATAGACGGTATTTCCGTCACCAAACGTTTGCGGCAGCTATCTGATTTGCCCGTGCTGGTGTTATCGGCTCGTAGCCAGGAACAAAACAAAATCATGGCACTGGATGCCGGCGCAGATGATTATCTAACCAAGCCGTTCAGTACCGGGGAATTACATGCCCGCCTGCAGGCATTGCTACGGCGTGTTATGCGAACGGCAAGCAGTATGGAAATCTTCCAAACTGGCGAATTAAAGGTCGAGCTGGCTCGACGCAAAGTTTTTATCGCCGACAACGAGGTGCATATCACCCCCATTGAATACCGTTTGCTGCTTATTCTGATCCGACATGCCGGGCTGGTGGTCACTCATCGCGAATTGCTCAAAGAAGTTTGGGGCGTTGAGCATATTCACGACCAACATTATTTGCGGATTTACATGGGACAACTGCGCCACAAACTGGAAATAAACCCGGCTCGACCACGTTATTTGCTGACCGAGATCGGCGTGGGTTATCGATTAGTTGATGATGAAGAGAGCTAATGTCGTTATTGAATCAGCGCTGACCAGCCTCTGATATAGTCGATAGGCGTTAAATGGGACTACAAGCTTATAATCTTCACTCAAGTATGTATTTCCGGAACCAATATTCGCCCAACATTATCTATGAACGCCATAAATATGCACGATGTCCCAATGGTTGAAGTCACCATTGAAATACCACGAGGTAGTTTTATGAAGCGGGGATCCACCGGAGAATTAGACTTTATCTCCCCAGTCCCTTGTCCGTTCAACTATGGCTCAATTCCTGCCTATATTGGCTTAGACGGCGATCTGTTGGATGCGGTAGTGCTTGGCCCTCGTCTTCCTGTGGGGGCTAAGGTACGGGTTCCTGCCAGGGGAGCCGTTGTAATGATCGATCATGGATTATATGACGACAAATTGATATGTAGTTATTCCCCCATTGCCACCTGGAAACAACAACTGATTCTTGTTTTTTTTATGATCTACGCGAAATCTAAAAGCCTGATAAACCTTCTCAAAGGTTTCAGAGGACGCAATCGTTGCGAAGGTTGGCG
>Ga0208625_100244_pt1 | contig 14347 bp, 5 predicted proteins | sample LakWasMeta8_HOW4_2_FD_183858 | JGI IMG/M metagenome (GOLD analysis project Ga0208625, IMG submission 183858) | Freshwater sediment methanotrophic microbial communities from Lake Washington under simulated oxygen tension - Sediment Metagenome... | ecosystem: Environmental > Aquatic > Freshwater >... | reverse complement strand
TTCAAACCATTCGCAACCAGGCCGCAAAATGGTTCACCCGCATGCAATATGCAGAAGTAGACCATCCTGATCGTAGCCAATTCGAAGCATGGCTGTTGCAGCACCCTTTGCATGCAGAAGAATATTTGGCGATTGCAGAGATTTGGGATGAGTTCGATTCCACTGATCGCCTGCAAAGCCTAACGCAGGCCATGCATTTAAAAGCCGCGCAAGATAAAGCAAGCAAAAACAAAATTCTACAAAATGCGAGCGGTGTTGTATTTAGCGTGGTGCTAAGTGTATTGGGGTACTTCGGCTGGTCTGAATGGCAAGCGCAGCCATTGATGCAAATGGCACAAAGCAGCCAAATAGCACAGATCATCACGCAATCATTGCCCGATGGATCTAAAATGATTTTGAATAGCAGTACCGAGGTTGAGGTGGTCTACTACCGCAATCGGCGTAGCGTACATTTAAAGCGCGGCGAAGCTATTTTTGAAGTGACTAAAGACACAGATCGCCCCTTTATCGTACATAACGATCAAGCACGCGTTACAGTGCTCGGCACACGCTTCTCGGTCAATCAACTGCAGCAACGCATGATTGTGGCGGTCGACCACGGGCGTGTGAAGGTTGAGGCGTTCAATCAAGAAGGGCTTGGTATTATTCTTACTAACGGCCAAATGGCAGAAATCTCTGGCAATGCCAACCCAAAACGACTAGCACAACCAGCTAGCAATGCCTTTAGCTTTGTAGAAGGTAAATTGGTATTCGACAATACTTCGCTGCGAGAAGTGGCGGAAACTCTATCCCGTTATCGAGACCGGCCAGTACTGGCAGAGGGCGAAGTCAGCACGCAAATGCCTATTACTGCGGTTGTGAACATTCGCGAGATTGAAAGCTTTTTGAAAGCCTTAAAGCACATGACAGGGATACGCATAGACCAAAACCAATATCGCACCAAATTGTATACATCAAGCCAAGACGCTTCACTCCCCGAACCGTCACCCAAAACCACTTCACATCCCAAAAAGTCAGCCTCGTCATAAAAAAGTAAAAAACACTCTGAATCGACATCAGGTTTTTTTAAGCCAAACTGTCATACCTATAACAACATAAATTTTGGCTGTGGAGTAGTAGTTATGGGCGTAGTGTTTAATTACAACAAGAAAATCCGTTTAGCTGTGGCGACCGCATTATTAAGCTCCACGCAGCTACTAGCTGCGCAGGGATTGAATATCAGCATCCCGGTAAGTATTAATCTGCCTGCACAATATTTAGCCGATTCGCTCAAGCAATTCGCCCAGCAAACCGGCACTAATATAGTGTTCGACAGCACTTTAGTGCAAGGTAAGCTGGCACCTGCAGTCAAAGGCAATTTTGATAATCATCAAACGCTACATAAGCTATTAGCCGGCAGTGGGCTAGAAGCAGTTATCGAAGAAAAAACCATCGTCATCAAGCGCGAGCGCATCAAACCCACCAAGGCGGTAGATATTAATCTGGAAGAAGTCGTTGTGCGCGCCAAGCGCCTATATGAAATAGGGCCGCTACGCGGCTTGGCACTCACTAAAGAAGAAATCCCCGGCAACGTACAAAGCATTACGGCTAAAGAAATTAAAGAGTCGCGTGCAATAAGCATCTCCGACTTAATGAACTCCAAGTTGCAATCAGTTAATGTGAACGACTATCAAAGCAATCCGTTTCAAATGGATGTGAGCTAACGTGGCTTTACGGCCTCACCGCAGCTGGGTACCGCACAAGGTTTGAGCGTGTTTCTGGATGGTGTACGTGTGAACGAGCCATTTGGCGATGTAGTGAACTGGGACATGCTGCCGCTTAACGCTTTGTCTGGGTTGGACGTATTCCCAGGTTCCAACCCTATATTTGGCTTGGGCACGCTAGGTGGCGCAATATCCATGCGCACCAAGAGCGGCTTTGATGCTAAAGAAGGCACCATCGAGGCTTTAAGTGGCTCATTTAATCGCAAACAGGTTCAAGGCAGTGTCGGTGGTAATAACGGCGTGATTGCTGGTTTTGTGGCCGCTAATATTTTTAATGAAGATGGCTGGCGTGACAACTCACCTAGTAAAGTGAATCAGTTGTTTGCCAAAGGTGAATGGCGCAACGACAAGGTGCAGATTGGACTATCTACGCTGTATGCAGGTAATGACTTAATTGGAAATGGTATGTTGCCGACCGAGATCGCGCGCCAAGACCCTAGTAAAGTCTTTACCAGCCCAGACCAAACCAAAAATAAATTGCTGCAATTTCAGCTCACTGGTTTATGGGATGTAACCGACACCTTTAATGTTACCGGGCAAATCTACAAGCGCAGCAGCAAGCGAAAAACCAAAACCTCCGACATCAATCAGGATTTAGGCGGCTATGCGACAAGAAGGCCTGCTCCTGGCGAGCAAGTGGTTCCCGGCTATGCAGATATCAACAATGATGGTTTGCCTGATTACAACTCAATTCCATTCAACGTTGCGGCAGATGCCAATGGGTTTGTCCTGGATACTGATGGTAATCCACAATTTACCGGCTATGACGTTAATGGCATAGAAATACCAAACCCTGCTTACAACGGCACAGCCTTGGTTGGCACTAATTTCAATACATTGGCCCATCCGAACCAGGCAATGACGGTAGGTGCTGACGGGGTTACACCAATTCCGAGCTGGACGCTTAACCCAGCAATCTTTAACTCCGGCATAGATGTTAACACTCAGCCACTACCCGGTTATTTCAATACATCATTGCCAAGTGTTTATTATCAATTTTCTCTCAACTCTTGGGCAAATCAAGTAATTATTACTCCTGAAAATACTAGCTATGGCCCTTCCCATCCGCAAACCGGGGCGCAAAATAATTACACGGTGGGAGATGGTTATGTCGGCGGCCAATATACGGACAACAGCGGCTATTACGTGGTCATGGTTCCGTTACCTCTGGTCAATGCAGCACAAGCGCTCAACCCTGATGGCTCAACTAAATTTTCCGGTTCAGATAGTGAGAATACAGTAGGAGGCAACATACTAATTCTTCCCGTGTTAGATAGTAACGGCAACCGTATATTACGTGACGGCGGGGGGAGAAACCCAGATACCGGGCTTATAGGAGTTGGCACTGGTTATGTGGAAGGAACACCCAATGCTGTTATCACTAATACCGAAATCAATCAAGTCAGCGATGGTGCCGCTTTACAATTAAATTGGAACCTGGAAAAACATAAATTCATGATCGGCGCATCCTTTGACGCTGCCGATACCACCTACAATAGCAGCCAAATGTTGGGCTTGTTTGATGCCAGTCATCGCGGGGCGTTAGCGCCAGACCGCTTGGGCTATGAGTATTATGCCGCCACGCATCCCGTGTCCCTTAATGACTTCAAGGGCGACTCCATTACCAAGAGCGTGTATTTCAGCGAAACCTGGACACCGGTTGAAACATTCAGCCTGACAGGTGCTGCACGCTATAACTACACCACCATTAACAACTATATGCAAACTAACAATATTGCGGGTATTAAAGGCGCGAGCGCTTTCCTTAATACCGTAGATTTTGGCCAGTTGTGCCATGATCTTGATGGCAACGGTACAGTTGAGGGTAGCGAATGTCAGGCTGGGCTTGATAATTTTATTGTTCCTTTCACACCAGAGCTAGCTTTAGGTAGGGGCGTTTTGGGGCGTGGAGAGCATGAGAAGTTTCATTATTATTCCTTTAACCCTTCTTTAGGCGCCACTTGGCAAGCCAACCCTAATACCAATATTTATGCTAACTGGAACCGCGGTGCACGTACTCCTACCGTCATTGAGCTAGGCTGCGCATTCGATGACACACCGGTGCTTTACTCCACGGACCCAGTCACTGGAGAAAAGAAATACCGTGCTAGATCCCTTTCAGAGAATCGCTTCTGTAGCTTGCCTAGCGCCATGTCTGGCGACCCCTATTTAAAACAGGTTCGATCCGAGACTATTGAAACCGGTATTCGAGGCAAGTTAACAGAAAATATTGAATGGAACGCCAGTGTATATCGCACGGATCTGCAGGACGATATTTACTTTGTGTCATTCCGCCCGGAACGCAGTTTTTTCCAGAATATCGGCGATACCCGACGCCAAGGCCTGGAAATGGGTTTGAAAGGCAAGCTGGGTAAAGCCACCTTCGCACTGAATTATTCGTTGACGGACGCAACATTTCAGTCCGATTTCCGTATGGGCAGCCCAAACAATAGCGAAGCCGGAACTATCCAGAGTTACCCGGGATGCAATGGTAATCATCGACCTCCAGAATGTGATGCTATAAGTGATTACCAGCAAATTAAGGTGAAAAAGGGTAACCGCATGCCTGGTATTCCCCTTCAGAACTTGAATGCTAGTGTGAGTTATGAGGTCACCCCCGAGTGGACTATAGGCTTAACAGCAATAATGCACTCCGAAGCATTTGTACGTGGCAATGAGAATAATGCACACCGTCAAGGGCCTGCCAAACCAATAGAAGCTGAATGCAATACGGGCGGTGCTGATTTTCAGTGCATGGTAGCGCGCCCGGATTATAAATATTCAGGAAAAACGCCGGGCTATGCAGTATTTAACTTTAATACCTCTTACAAAATTACCAAAGGATTAACAGCTGGCTTACAGATTAATAACTTGTTTGACCGCACTTATTACAGTGGGGGTCGCTTAGGCGTTAATGCCTTTGCACCATCGATTCGCGGTGCCATTGATCCGGTCAGCGGCTTTAATTACAACTCGAGTGATTGGACTTCTAGTACGTTCTTGGCGCCAGGCGCACCAAGGTCTGCCTTTTTTACATTGACGTATGATTTTGATATAGGGAAATAAATAATAAGAAAAGGCAATTGCGAACAGTCGACTTCGAGTAGCTATGATGAATATCAAGTCGGTAAAGAAAATATTGGATGTAAACTCAATTAATTATTGATTCATTACATTGTAGATTTTATATGAATGACTAGTACTTCATGAGACAGCTAAACCCAGCCTGGTGCTGGGTTTTTTATTGGTTGTAAACAGCCTTTTATAGAACCATGTGGTTGTAATTAACCATCGCAGACGGATTGACAGTAAGCGATAAGTTTTTTTAATGAATTGATTTTATAGATAAAAATTCGTTATCAGTCCAATGGTATTAATTTTGCATATCTGCATCCCGTTTTAACAAAAATTACATATAACAAAATTCGGGAGATTATAAAAGTGCTGCAAAATAACAGTAAAAATCTAAAGGTACGTACAAATCACAAGCTGCATTTTGCAGTTTTGGCGACTTTACCTATGTTGGCTATGGCATCGTTTAGCGTAAACGCGGCATGTGTTGCTGGCAACCCATCTGCAGATGCAGATACTGTAATTTGTACTGAGGGTAGTACTTATGCAAATCCAAATGGAACTACGGTTAATAATACTGCTGATGTTACGACAGCAGGCGCAGGTAGTAGTGTAGTGAAAATGGTTGGCAATGGCAGTAGTTTTGTGAATGATGGTGTGATCTCCAATAATTCCATTTATTCAAATACAGGCACAAATGCCGGACAAAAATATGGAGCTTACATTGCAGCACCTACCGCGACACTTGATGCAGAAAATAGCATCATTAACACGGGCACGATAAGTGCAACTATTAGCGATGCTAATATGCAGACAAATAAAGCAAGGTTAAATACAGCCTCAGTAGTTGGTTTAGGTACAGATGCAGAAGCTGAATATAGCCTGACAAATAGCGGTACCATCAGTGCAACGCACAATGGTATTGGCCGTGTGAACGGTGTAGAGGCCGGTGGTGACGTAGAGGCAATGGAAATCATCAACAGCGGTACTATCACCGGTACGCAAGCACATGCAATAACAACGACAACCAGTACTGCGACATCTTTCCAGGGTACTGTAACTTTGGGAAACTCCACTACTACAACGGCGGCCAACATTGGTGTGGCTGCCGGTATCTATGCGGAAGAAGAAGTCGTAGGGCTGGTCGTTGATAACTCAGGCACAATCAGTGGGGTGGGAACTTATGCGAGCGGTATCTATACTCGTGCAGTTGAAACTGAGATTATTAATAGCGGTACAATTTCCGGCACTAAGATTGGTGTGGCCCAAGTGTCAGACGGTAGCGAAGTTAGAACGATGAAGCTAGAGAATACTGGCACCATTACAGGTGACATCATGTCGGTGAATGGCGCTGCACTACGTTGGTGGTCATTATCCAACGGTGAAGGGACTGGCGGCGCTACGCTGGATGCTCGATTAAATATTAATAGTCAGTTTGGCCAGGCTGATAGTGAAATTACCAATAGCGGTACTATCACCGGTAATCTTTATTACAGCAATGGCTCACATTCACTCCTGAATGAAGGCGGCGGAACGATCACTGGAAACATTGATCTTGATCAGCGCAACACTTATGGTAATGCAGGTGCCGGCAATGGTAATGGCAATATCATCGGTACAAAAAACTTTACTTTTGAGAATGCTGGAGTGTTTGATGGCGATATCACTATTCGTACGGCTGCCGGCAGTTCTATCAATCTTGTTCCGACAATCACGGGTAGCGGGGCCGGTTCCAGCTTGGATTCACCATCAACTGAAATTTCGGGAATGGGTGGGATACTTAAAGTTTTTGATGGTACATCCGCAACTGATGGCACAAACTCTACAGCGAATCTGGTAACGATAGCGCCTAAAACTTTAGTAACAGTGCATATGGGTGAGTACTTTGTAGTAGCAGATAGTTTATACGGCACGGTTTTGCCACAAACTGATGCAGTGAATACACCGCTAGTTAATTGGACGGTTGCTAAAAATGCAAGCGACAATTTAGTGATTGGTGTTGATTCGATTAACAGCGCAGCTACAGTTGCAGGTGTGAGTTCAGGCAGTGCAACAACCATTGATGCATTGATGACCGGCAATACGGCAATGGGTGGTGCTGTACAGGGCATTACTTCTGCGGCAGATATCGAAAAAGCCGGTCAGCAGCTGCGCCCGGAAGCGAATAACGCATCAATGCAAGCAACTTTAACTACCGTTAACCATATCACTTCACTTATAGGACGTCATCAGGACGCAATGCGTGCTGCAAGCAACGGTCAGAGTGGCGTTTCAACTGGTGAAACTGCGCCCGGATCAGGCTTCTGGGTACAAGGGTTTGGCTTTACAGGTGATCAGGACAGCCGCAGTGGTATTAATGGTTACAATGTAGATAGTGCTGGTTTCGTATTTGGCGGCGACACACTGATAGGTAATGGTGATTTACGATTAGGCGCTGCTTTAGGATATGCTGTTACGAATGTTGATGAGCAAGAAGTAAGAACAGGAAATAGAATAGACATTAACAGCTATCAAGCTACCTTATACGGTTCTTGGAACGCAGGTGCCTGGTATGTGGATGCTGCTTTAGGCTATGGCATGCATAAATATGATACAAAACGCAATGTGACACTTAATAATGCCACGTTGACAGGCAGTCATGATGCTAATCAGTATCTGGCTAAAATTGGAGCCGGTTACCCGATGCAAGTTGGAAAAGTAATATTTACACCCATGGCATCATTAACCTATGTGAATCTTGATCAGGATGGTTATAACGAAAAAGACTCATCCAATACTGGTGCCGGGTTAATTGTAAAAAGCACAAATACAGATTCTTTCCGCTCAGGTTTAGGCGCTAAAGTAACTGTGCCGTTATCTGATGGTGAATTAAAGTCTTCGATTGAAGCACGTGCAATCTGGAATCATGAGTTTGCTGACAACAGTCAAGATATCGCGGCACGTTTCGCAGGTGGAACAAGCTTTACGACCAATGGTGTCAGTCAAGCACGCGACTCTGCAAACCTCGGTTTAGGTTTGAGTATGGGCGGCAATGGACAGACTTTATCAGTGAACTATGATGCTGAGGTTAAGAGTGATTATGTAGGGCATACCGCATCATTAAAATTTAGATATGATTTTTAATCATTAGAAATACAGCAGAGATGTATGACACAGCCGGGCATGCCCGGCTGTGTTTTTTGTGGATTCAGTGTTTGTACTGGGATTTTAAATGCATAAACAGCATAAACAAAGTATATTTCACAGGGTGATATTGTGGAGTTTGTTGGTGAGTAGCTTTCTGAGCAGTTGCTCTGTAATGACGGCTAATCAGCATCCAGAAACGCTCGCGCTTAATTCTGGTATGAAAAAGACTGTATTTTCAGCCAATGGGTTTGTATTAACAGCCTACACCCGTATCGCAGACAAAAACCAACCAATCAATGTATATATTGAAGGTGATGGAAGGGCGTGGCTCTCACGTTATGAACTTTCACAAGATCCTACCCCTGTAGAAGCTACCGGTCTCAAGCTGGCTTTACTTGATCCGGTAGAAAATGTAGTGTATCTGGCCAGGCCTTGCCAGTTTAATGATTTTAATCAAACGCCTTGCGATAGTTCTTATTGGTCTGATAAGCGTTTTTCAGAAAAAGTGATTGATGCAATGAACCAAGAGCTGGACTCATTTGTAAATAAGACTCAAGGGCAAGCGGTTAATTTAATAGGTTATTCCGGAGGTGCCGCAGTGGCTGTTTTATTGGCGGCGCGACGTCATGACATTAAAAGCTTAAGAACGATTGCCGGTAACCTGGATCACGTTTATTTAAATGCATATCATCGCGTAAATGCAATGCCGAATTCGCTTAATGCTATTGATGTCGCATATAAGATCAGAGATATACCACAACTGCATTTCACAGGTGTTCATGACAAGGTTGTGCCTATGGAAATAGCTTTACGTTTTATTGATAAACAAGGTGATTCTAATTGTGCTGCCTCGGCTCAGGTGATAGCAAGCCATCAAGATGGCTGGGCTGAGCAATGGCGTCAGTTGTTGGAAATGTCAGTGCCATGTAAATTGAATAATCTGTAGACGACCGGTCTAATATTGAATTGAATTTACAAACTAAAGAGGTTTATATATGCAAAATTTTGATTTTTACAATCCAACCAGGATTGTTTTTGGCCAGGGCAAGGTGGCCGAGCTTGATAAGCTGATTCCGGAAAATGCCAGGGTGCTGGTGTTAGTCGGCGGCCAGAGTGCAAAGCACAATGGTACTTTGGATGAAGCGCTGCATGCTTTAGGTAAGCGATATGTGGAAGTATTTGAAGGCATTGAGCCTAATCCCAGATATGAAACGCTGATCAAGGCGGTAGCACAGGTTAAAAACAGGGAACTGGATTTCCTGCTAGCAATCGGCGGTGGTTCGGTCATCGATGGCACCAAGTTTGTATCAGCGGCTGCCTGTCAGGATGGTGATGCATGGGAGATCCTGCTGACGCGCGGCGCCAATATCAAAGATGCAGTCCCTTACGGTACGATACTTACACTGCCGGCCACGGGGTCGGAAATGAACGATGGCTCGGTCATTACGCGTGAGGAAGAAAAAGCGAAGCTGCATTTTAGCAGTGAGCATGTGTTTCCGCGGTTTTCAGTACTGGACCCTACAAAAAGCTATACCTTGCCTAAACGTCAGCTCGCCAATGGCGTGGTAGATGCCTTTACCCATACCGTTGAACAATATCTCACTTATCCGGTAGGTGCCATGGTGCAGGACAGGTTTGCCGAAGGGTTGTTGTCGACCCTGGTTGAGATCGGTCCCAAGTTGCTGCAAAACCCTCAGGACTATGAGTTGCAGGCGAACTTCATGTGGAGCGCATCACTGGCATTAAACGGCCTGATAGGCGCAGGCGTACCTCAGGATTGGGCAACACATATGATAGGGCATGAAATTACGGCACTGTATGGCCTTGATCACGCGCAGACATTGGCCGTTGTGCTGCCGAATATGCTAAGCGTGCGCAGAGATTCCAAACGTGAAAAACTGCTGCAATACGCTGATCGCATCTGGAACATTAAATCAGGCACAGAAGATGAACGCATTGAAGCTGCAATTCACAAAACACGTGAATTTTTTGAAAGCCTGGGGATGAAAACCCGCCTTTCAGAATATCAGATTGGTGCTGATGCGATTACCGGTTTAATCAATAAACTTGAATCACACCACATGGTGACGCTGGGTGAACATCGGGATGTGGATTTGCAGGTAAGCCGCAAAGTCCTTGAAGCATCCATTTAATATTTGACGTAACGGCGCTGGATGAACTGGTCATATCAACAGGGCTGATGGTAAGCAACAGCGCAGTAAAGAGCACAAAGGGCACTTGCGTGCCCTTTGTGCTTTTTTATACGATGAAATTCAATAAATATCACTTTGTTGAATCACAATTATTGTGACAAGATGTGAGCAACATTAATGATGGTATAGTTTGTAGACTCTTAGTAGAGAATAGAGCTTAAAGTGATGCAGCGAAAAGTGAAGTTAACTATTGTACTTAGAGTCTGGTTGGAAGTAGTACTGGTTTCTTGTTTTTGTATTTTTGCATCCGGCACGGCATTCGCGTTTGAAAAAATCACACTGCAGTTGAAATGGCATCACCAGTTTCAGTTTGCAGGCTACTATGCAGCCCAGAGCAAGGGGTTCTACCAGCAGGAAAACCTGGACGTGCACATTATTGAGGGCGGCAATAGCATGCCTCCGCTCAAGCAAGTGCTCTCAGGTACCGCGCAATACGGCATCGGCGATTCTGATATTTTACTCTCGCGCATGAATGGAAAGCCGGTCGTAGCCATTGCGTCAATTTTTCAGCACTCGCCTTACGTGCTGCTGAGCCTGCGCGAAAACAGAATCAACACCCCCCAAGACCTGATCGGTAAGCGCATCATGCTTTCTAACGATCAAGGCGGAACCCAGTTCAAGGCCATGATGCACAAGGCAGGTATCGGCCTTGATCGTGTAACGCTGCTACCACATACCTGGAACCTGCAAGACCTGATCAAGGGCAATGCCGATGTTATTTCTGCCTATGCCACGGCAGAGCCGGCGCAGCTTGAAGCGATGGGTTACCATCCTTCGATATTAAGCAACCAGAAATACGGCGTCGATTTTTACGGCGACATCCTGTTTACAAACGAACGTGAGATCACGGCGCATCCCGAACGCGTGGATGCGTTTCTGCGCGCCACTAAAAAAGGCTGGGCCTATGCATTTGAGCACCGGGAGGAAATCGCCAGGCTGATTGCCGGTATGCCGGGTGTTGCTGAACACGGAATCACTTATGACATCCTGCTTAAAGAAGCAAGCATTATGGAGCCATACGTGCTCTCCGATGTTGTCGAGTTTGGCCACATGAATGTAGAACGCTGGGAGAGTATAGCCAAGACCCTGGCCTCACTTGGGATTATTCCTGGGGATTACAATCTTGCAGGGTTTATTTACAGCAGCAACGTTTCCAAGTACCAGATTATCCGCTGGATCACTTTTGCCGCGATCACAGTATTAATATTGCTGGGGCTTGTCTTTACCTGGAACCTGCAAATCCGGCGTAATGTGAAAAGCCGTACGATTGCGCTGCAAGATGAAATACAGCGGCGCGAGCGTGCAGAAAACTTGCTTAAAATAGCCGGCAGCGCCGCACATCTGGGCGGCTGGATCATGGATATTGAAAGCAAAAAAGTCACATGGTCAGATGAGGTGGCTGCTATTCATGACATGCCCGCCGGCCATTCGCCCACCATAAAAGAGGGGGTTTCGCTTTTTGTGCCGGAACACCAGCTTAAAATACAGACTGCGATCAGCAATTGTATTCAGAGCGGTATTTCTTATGACCTTGAGCTCGAGAAAATCACCGTCAAGGGCAAGCGCATCTGGGTACGCACCATCGGCCATGCGGTTCGTGATGCGGATGGCACGATTGTGCGGCTGCAAGGTGCATTCCAGGATATTTCAGAACGCAAGCGCCTGGAGGCCTTCAAGGCTGGCCAGAGCGCTATTCTTGAGCGCATTGCAGCGAACTCGCCGCTGCCGGAAGTATTGCATGCCACAGTGAAGCTGATCGAATCGCAATTTCCGAGGTGCATGTGCTGCATCATGCTCATCAGCAGCGATGGGCTGCATTTGTGCAAAGGTGCTGCGGTTAAACTTCCCGACGCTTATATGCAGATCCTGGATGGTGTGGAAATCGGCAGCAGCAACGGCTCATGCGGTGCCGCTGCGTATCTGAAAAGGCGGATCATTGTCGCCGATATCGAACATGATCCGTTGTGGGATAACTACAGGGCGGATGCCATGCATTATGGCTTGCGCGCCTGCTGGTCATCCCCCATCCTGTCGAGCGAGCACAAAGTGATTGGCACCTTTGCGGTTTATCATCAGGAGCCGTATGTCCCGGGTGAAGAAGAGCTGGAACTCATAGACGCATGTTCACACATGCTTGGCATTGCGATAGAGCGCCATAATTCGCAGGGGCACCTGAGGTTGCTGGAAAGCGGGATTTCAAGGCTTAATGACATTGTGATGATTACAGAGTCGGCATCAACAGATGATCTTGGGCATCGCATCATATTCGTCAACGAAGCATTCGAGCGGATTACCGGTTTTAATCATGAGGATGTGATAGGCAAATCGTCAAGTATTCTGTATGGCAAGAACACGCAGAGGGAAGAGCTTCAGAAAATTAGCCAGGCGCTTGGAGACTGGAGGCCGGTGCATACGGAAGTGATTCACTATAAAAAGTCAGGTGAGGAAATCTGGCTGGAGCTGGACATTGTGCCAATCAGCGATGAAGTGGGCCTGAATACATACTGGGTGGCGGTGATGCGTGACATCACGCAGCGCAAGCAAACCGAGATGAAAATCCAGCAGCTTGCGTTTTATGACTCGATGACCGGATTACCGAATCGACAGTTACTGATAGACAGGCTCAAGCAGCGCCTGACCTCAAGCCTGCGTAGCCATCACTCCGGTGCAGTGCTGTTTCTCGACCTTGATAATTTTAAATCGCTGAACGACACCCATGGCCATGATGTCGGCGATATGCTGCTGGTTGAAGTCTCCCGGCGTATCGTTAAATGCGTGCGTGACAGCGATACAGTGGGGCGGCTGGGCGGGGATGAGTTCGTTGTGATTATCCACGAGCTGGATGAAAACCTCCGTGACGCCGCGCTGCAGGCCAGTACTGTATGTGAAAAGATTTTATTGAGCTTTAAGGAGCCTTTCCTGCTCAATAGTTACATACACCACACCACACCGAGCATAGGCGTTACGCTGTTTAATCATGACTCGCAGACTTCTGTGGACGAGTTGCTGAGACGTGCCGATTTAGCCATGTATAAAGCGAAAGATTCAGGACGGAATACGTTTCGCTTTTTTGATCCGCAGATGGAAGCCCTTGTCCGCGAACGTGTTGCACTTGAGGCAGATTTGCACCTTGGCATACTGTATGAGCAGTTTGTACTGCATTTTCAGCCGCAGCTTAATCAGGAGCGGCGCATTGTCGGCGCCGAGGCGCTGATCCGCTGGAATCACCCGCACCGGGGCCTGGTGATGCCGGGATATTTTATTCAACTGGCAGAGGATTCAGCGCTGATCTTGCAGATTGGCGACTGGGTGCTAGCCAGTGCATTTAAACAGCTGCTGTTATGGGCCAGTCATGCGCACACCGCGAACCTGGTGCTTTCGGTCAATGTAAGCCCGCGCCAGTTCTTGCAGGCCGATTTTGTTGAAAAGGTCACACAGCTGATCAGCCATACCGGTGTGGATCCATCCAAGCTGAAATTAGAGCTGACCGAAAGTATGCTGGTAGAAAATATTGAAGATATTATTGCCAAAATGACGGCCCTTAAAGCCATAGGGGTCGGATTTTCGCTGGATGACTTTGGTACCGGTTATTCCTCGCTTTCCTATCTCAAGCGCCTTCCGCTGGATCAGTTGAAGATAGACCAGTCATTTGTGCAGGATATTATGATCGACAGTAACGATGCCAGTATCGTGAATACGATCATTGCTCTGGGTTTGAGTCTGGGGCTGGAAGTGCTGGCCGAAGGGGTGGAAACCGAGGAACAGATGCTGCTGCTGTTAAGCCAGGGCTGCCAGGCGTTTCAGGGATATTTGTTCAGCAAGCCGGTAACGATTGATGATTTTGACTTGATACTTGCAAGGGAGAGTGCTGAAAGCACAGCTTATATTTCTACTCAGGTTTGATTTTCTGTAGCGGAAATCATGAATGCCATGGGCCGGGAGGCAGCTCCCGATCCATGGATATTGCCTGAAACTTACTTCTCAACGAAGGCGCGCTCGATCACATAGTCACCCGGGTCGCCTATGCGCGGCGATACGATGAAGCCCCGTGCATCCAGCAGTGCTTCTGTATCGGCAAGCATTTGCGGGCTGCCGCATATCATTGCCTTATCATTTTCCGGGCTGAGCGGAGGCAATCCGATGTCTTCAAATAGCTTCCCGGAATTAATCAGG